>Ga0172379_10002151_pt1 | contig 36132 bp, 29 predicted proteins | sample GrowelOW334metaG_FD_119756 | JGI IMG/M metagenome (GOLD analysis project Ga0172379, IMG submission 119756) | Groundwater microbial communities from an aquifer near a municipal landfill in Southern Ontario, Canada - Groundwater well OW334 metaG | ecosystem: Environmental > Aquatic > Deep... | reverse complement strand
CTCTATAATAACCTGAGCCGAAATCTTATTTTTAGCCAAAGTATCTTTATCTACTTTATCAAGAGGCAAAGCATTTTTAATATTAAAATCTCCTATAGCTACTCGCCTTAAATCTGCTAATACTGCCCCACTCCCCATAACCTGCCCCAGGTCATGAGCTAAAGAACGGATATAGGTGCCAGCTGAAACTGAAGTTAATAAGTTCAAATTTGGATATTTGAATTTTTTTATTTCTAAATTATGTATTTGAATTTCCTTACTTGGTGCTGTAACTACTTTACCGGCTCGAGCCAACTGGTATAATTTTTGCCCAGCTATTTTCTTGGCGCTATAAATTGGCGCTACTTGTACTTGCTGACCTAAAAAAGATTTAAGTTTAACTGCTAATTCTGCTTGACTAAAAGGTTTAGCTTGCTTATTTATCACTATTTGACCTTCCAAATCATAAGTATCTGACTCTTGCCCAAATAATATATCTGCTTCATAAATTTTTGGTAAATTATGAAACCAATCAAGTAACCTAGTAGCCTTACCGCTGGCCATAATCAGTAGTCCGGTGGCCAAGGGATCTAGAGTCCCAGAAAAGCCTACTTGCTTAATATTTAAAACTTTTCTTAGCACTGCTACTGCTCGAAAAGAGTTTACTCCTTTGGGTTTGTCTATCAAATAAATACCAGCTGACTTATCTTCCAAAATAGACCTAAGACGAGAAGATTTATACAAATTATTTTGGATAGACTTTATAATTTCTAAATTGATATTAGGAAAATTAGCAAAAACAGTTTGCAAATATTTTTGATCTTCGCCTATACATAAAATATCTGGCTTGATATGATTGATTATATATTTGGTATCATGATTGGTCTGGCGCACAAAAATATCAAAGCCTCTTTTTTTTAATTGCTCTGCTCTAATATTTTCATTATTATATGGACTGTAATCACGTAAAGATCTAATAGCCTGGTCTGATTCTAAAACTACAGTGACAGCACCTAATTTTTTGGCCATAGTTAAAATATGCATATGCCCTGGATGCAAAATATCAAATTTTCCAAAAACTAATACTTTTTTATTCATACCAATCATCATCTTATAACAAATAACTTAAATTGACAAAAAGGCCTAATGGCGACTACAATATAAATATATTTAATACTTCATAAATAATGAAAGGGGGTAGATAATATGGGAAAATATTGCTACTGTCCAACATCTTTCAATGTCACAATGGGCATCTTTATGATTTTTTTAGCTTTATCGGCTTGGCTCAACATTTGGGAAATCTATATGCCTTTATGGCTAAACATTATTATACTAATTTTAGGTATATTATTAATTTTCTTAAATTCAGTCAATCCTATTTATGAAAAAATAGATAAAAACGAACTCAGTGCCGAAAGAGCTAATAGAATACATGCCCGCGAAGGATACTAGTAAAAATAAAACACCCTCTGAAGCTTTAGCGAAAGAGGGTGTTTTTTATTACTCTAGATTGACTATAATTCCTGGGGTAGTCATTAGATTATTAGATTGATCTTTAACTATCATATAAAGTTTATAAACTCCGGGCGACAAATCTTTATCCCAAAGCGCTGATAATTTATTTCCACCAGCTGGCTCCAAATAAGTAAACCACTGTGACTGATTGTCTGGATCAATATAATAAAAATCAATTTTCTTTACTTTATCTGGCTTATCCAAACTCAATTCTAAATTAATAGGAAAATCCAAAAGCTTTAAAGTATCACCATTTGACGGTTTGAGCCAAAGCAAATTAAAATCTCTATCTGTATTATCAAGATCTATATTTATATTAATACTATTAGCTCTAAAATTATCCCGATCATCAAAAGCTATAGCTTTAAGCTCGTGATTACCATTAACAATAAATGGATTAATCTGATAATCCAAATCAAAAGGGCTGGAATAACTAGTACCTATCAATTGATCATCTAGAAAATATTCCACTCGCTCTACTCCTCTCGGAGCGCTGGTCTCCACACTCAGACTAAGACTACTCTGAGTAATACTTTGATTATTGGCCGGAGCTGACCAATCTAAATTTGGTTTATCTTCTGGCACATGAATATCGTCATACTCAGTCGGTGCTTTTTCAGAAGTATAACCCTGCTCCTTAGCATAAGCCAAAACTGGTGCTTCCCAAAGACTATATTGAGGTTCTTGATTAGGGTCAGACAATGGTTCGCCTAAGGGGTCATTAATATTTACATAGTGCAAAATACTATGTACTTCCAAATACTTTTTTTCTTCAATCGTAGTATAAGGAGTATTTTCAGTGGCTAATTTTCCAGACATTTTATCAATTTTGACCGGCTGGCCTCCAGATAATTCTCCACAGACCATTGCTTTGTCACAAGGAGCTGGTTCATATTTATTAAAGCCTTTAACTGGCAAATCTTTATTTACCTCCCTCATAAAAGATTGCCAAATTGGAGCCGCTACTACTGAACCATCAGCTCCAGCCTTCATTTCAGTATTATTATTGTTTCCAACCCAAACACCAGTGGCTATCTGTGGTGTAAAGCCCATAGTCCAAGCATCGTGATAATTATTGGTCGTACCAGTTTTAGCTGCTACTGGTCTATCTCCTAAAGTCAATCGATTGTTTGCACCAAAGATATAAGCTCTAGCCCCGTTGTCTGACAAAATATCATTCAACATTCTGACTGGCTCTTTTTCTATCACTCGGCGGCCTTTATTTTCTTCATTTTTTTCAATAGTTTTACCTTCGCTATCTTTTATCTCCAAAATAGCTACTGGCTCTTTATAAATACCCTCCCTGGCAAAAGTAGCATATGCATTAACATGCTCCAGCAATTTAACTTCTCCACCACCTAGCACTAATGACAGACCATAGCGATCTGGTTCAGTTAAAGTAGTATAACCAAAACGGCTAGCTAAATTTGTTACATTATAAACTCCGGCTAAATACAAAGTCTTAACCGCTGGAATATTTAATGAGCCGGCCAAAGCTTTTCTCATAGAAACTGGTCCGTTGGTTTGGAGATTATAATTTTTTGGTCGATAAGGAGTACCACTAGCTGAAAAATTTGTTTCTAAGTCAAACAAAATTGTGTCTGGACGATAGCCTTTGGCAAAAGCAGCTAAATAAGCCAAGGGTTTCAAAGAAGATCCTGGTTGTCTATTGGCTAAAGCGACATTGACCTGCCCATCTATCTCGTCATTAAAATAATCTTTGGAGCCAATCATGGTTATTATCTCACTAGTTTCTACATCTAGTGCCACTAGTGCCGCATTATTAGCTTGATAATTTTCCAAATTTTTAGCAGCTTGCTCATCAATAATTTCTTGAGCTTTTTGCTGGGCTGTCCAATCTAAAGAGGTTCTTATTTCCCAACCGCTTTGTTGGACAATACTAACTCCATATTTTTGTTCCAATAATTCTCTAACATACATCACAAAATGTGGAGCCTTGATTTGTTCAGCTCTTTTCTTAAAAACTAGCTCTTGGCTTTTAGCTGTCTCGGCGTCTTCTTTGGAAAGATAATTTTGTTCTACCATTAAATTCAATATGGTGTGCTGACGATTAATCAAAGCTTCCTTGTTGTTGCCATAAGGAGAATACAAAGTTGGTGCTTGTGGTAAGGCTGCCAAAATAGCTGCTTCCGCCACAGTTAAATCTTGAACCTTTTTATCAAAATAATAATTAGCAGCCGCTTGCACGCCATAGACTGAACCACCATAAGGTATTTCATTGAAATAAAATTCTAAAATCTGCTGTTTATCAAATTTCTTTTCTATTTGCCAAGATAAAATCCACTCCTTGATTTTACGAGAAAATTTGCGCTCGTTGGTCAAGATAGCATTTTTGACAAATTGCTGAGTCAAGGTAGAACCACCTTGAGATCTCTGACCCTGGAGACGTGGCATGATTTGGCCCCTGATAATACCCCAAATGGAAATACCACCATGGTTATAAAAATTTTTATCTTCCACAGCAATAGTAGCATTGACTACATGAGCCGGTATATCTTCTATTGAGACTAGAGTTCTGTTCTCTGGCCCATGCACTTCGTAAAGCAAAACTTCGCCAGTCCGATCATAAATCTTGGTACTGAGAGCCACTGGTCGGTCCATAATCTTACCTGGTTCAGGCAGAGCCCGAGAATACCAGGCAAAGAGCCCAATCATAAAAATACCACCCAATAACACTAATCCTAGTATCTGAGGCCAGAAACGCCTAATTAAGCCTTTAAACCAGCTCCTAGAGCCTCTCAGCTTAGGTATTTTGGGCCTTTTATCATACAAAAAACGTCCAGGGAACTTCTTTTTGACTGGAGTTTTTGTTTCATCAATTGAGTGATGGGAAAATTGTGCATTAATATCACTAATTTTTCTTTGACTAAAATTTGACTTGAGTTGTGGAATTGGCATAGTATTTAAATTATAGCAAAAATAAGTTATAATTTGAATACTAGATGGCTAATCGCCATCAAGTACAAAGTCCAAAGTTAGAAAGTCTTAAACTAATAAATAATTTTAATTAATTCGATATTATTTTATATAAAAAACTTTAGACTTTATAACTTTTAACTAAATTAAATATGAATAAGATTAATACAGATCCGCAAAAAATTCAAGAAATACTAGACCGAGGTACTATTGTTGAAGTTTTGCCCGATAAAAAAGAATTTGCCAATCAGTTAAAAAGTGGCAGGCAACTAAGATTTTATATTGGTATTGATGCCACTGCTCCAACGCTCCACTTGAGTCATGCCAAAAATTTTATGCTCATGGAAAAATTCAGACAATTGGGCCATGAGGTCATTATACTTTTTGGAGATTTTACTGCTAGAATTGGCGATCCCACTGGAGAAAATAAATCTAGACCACAATTATCCAGAAAAGATGTCATGGCCAATATCAAACAGTGGCAAAAATTAGTCAAACCACTGATGGGGTTTAATGCTAAAACCAATCCTCCTAAGATTATGTATAATCACTCTTGGTTATCCAAACTAAGCATGGAAGAATTGATAAGTTTGGCTAGCAATTTTACTGTCCAACAAATCATTGAGCGCGACATGTTTCAAAAACGCCTCAAAGAAAATAAGCCCATTCATTTACACGAATTCCTCTATCCCTTGATGCAAGGTTATGATTCAGTCGCTATGAATGTGGATGTGGAAGTCTGTGGTACTGACCAAATATTTAATGCTTTAGCTGGTCGGACACTGATTAGAAAACTAAAAAATAAAGATAAGTTTGTCGTAGCGGTGACACTGATGGAAAATCCTAAAACTGGGGAGTTGATGAGCAAGAGTAAAGGCACTGGAGTTTTTCTAGACACTAGCCCCAAAGATATGTACGGCCAAATAATGTCTCAGTCTGATGAGATGATAGAAATACTTTTTGTAAATTGTACTTTACTGACTTTATCAGAAATCAAAAAAATAATGACTTTGCCAAATCCTAGAGACGCCAAAGCTAAGCTGGCTCTAGAAGTAGTAACTATGTTTCATGGAGAGTCTAATGCCAAAAAAGCAGCCCAGGAGTTTGAAAATATTTTTAAGCGTGGTGGACAACCTGATAAAATAGAAGAATATGCTATCAAAGCTAGCTCTATTAATCCGGCTGACTTATTGTTGGAAATGAAATTGGTCAGCTCTAAAGGTGAAGCGAGACGACTGATTGATGGTGGTGGCATGAAACTAAATGATCAAAAAATAAGTTCTTGGAAAAATAATATTGATATCAAATCTGGAGATATCATTCAAGCTGGTAAAAGAAAATTTGGGAAAATAAAATAATTTAACAATAATTAAAAAATAAACTTATGAATTCTGAAATTCCTAATTTAACACCAGAAGTTGATAATACTATAGAAGATATTGAAAAAAATCGACTAAATGTTTTAAAAAACGAAGATGATTTGCCACCGTCTATAGCTTTCGGACGTGAAGTGAGAAAAAAATTAAAAGAAAATATTGAAGAAAATGGAAATACTTGGCCAGAAGCTCCAAAAGATCTAACAAGCACAAATGATTTTTTTGAAGCAACCAGCAAAACTGTCTCTAAAAATTGGACTGAGAAAGCCAGCGGACTAATAACAGAAAAGTGCCAACTATGGTTGGAGCAAATACCTGCAGAAACCCAAGCAGAAAATCCAGAAATTATAGCTATGCTTTCTGAGCCTGATAAATTAGAACTGGCACTAAGTCAACAACGTTTAAGTATTCTTTCACCATTAAGAGAAATACTGCCTGAAGCTTGGGAAACTTTATCCATACTATCTTCGGAAAGACAATTAGCTAAAATTGCTCTTAGTAGACAATGGATAAAAACAATGCCTGAAGAATCTTTTTCTCAAATGGGTATTAGTCGCGAAGAATTTTTATTACAAAATGATTTAGCATCCTTGGCAGGAAAATTGATTGACCACGGATACATAAAACAAGATCAGCTAGACAAAAGTATAACAGCTGATAGTAATGATGAAGCCAGTGAAGCTGAGGCTGGTAGAAAATACGTTTATTCTCTGCCAACTAAAGATAGTGAGTCAACTCCTGCTTCATTCAATGAAGTATTGCCATTTGAATTAGGTAGATTTAAAAATGATCTTACGGCACTAGCAACAAAAGTAGAAAAATTAATAGACGAAAAAAAATTACCAGAAACCTATCAAGAGCTACCAAACTACCTAAGATTGCTCGCTGAGACCTATAATTCTAGTGAAAAAGACCCAGCTAAATTATACTTACAATGGCAAAAACTTTATGAAACTAACAGCAAATTACTAGCCTCTGGTTGTCCCTTAGTCATCAACCCCCAAGAAGATGATCCTTTTACTGTTGTTGGTCTAGAAATGCGTCTAGGCTTCCGCTCTCAAGAATTACAAAGTTTAGAACAACAAAGTACTCCTTATATTGAAAAAGCTTACCAGCTAAATGAACAGGCCAAATCAGAAAATCCGGCTGTGATAGCTTCATCTCCACAAAAAAATGCAATTTTTCTTAATAATCAATCTTTTGCTTTTGGCCCTAACCTACAATCTCAAACCATGGCCGAAAGCTATCATGGTCAAATGTTTATCCATGCCAACGCAGTGGAGAATACAGCCAGACAAAGCGAACTTCCTTTACTCAAAAAAATACTAAAAAGAGATATTAATGATAGAGAATATATTCAAAGTGCGATATTGGAAACAACCCGCCATGAAACAGCTCACTCTATTTTAGCTTCCGAGGATGAGGCTGTTATACAAAGAATAGGTGAATCAAGTGAAACTGATATTGTAGAAGAATTAAAAGCTGAAACTTTGGGGATGGCTTTAGCAGAAGATGAGAGAAAGCTAGCGTCTGAAAAAGAAATGGAAATGATGTTTTTGGCTAAATTAGGAACGATGCTGAACTTCCTAAAAAATAAACCATCAGAAGAAGGAGCTGAAGGCGAAGATTATTATCTTTGTGGTGTTAAAATAATAACCGAATTAGTAAATAACGGATCTATCAAAATAGAAAATGGCCAATTAAATCTAATTAATGCAAGGGCTGGAATGGCTAGAATTTCTGAGATTGGTTATGAGATACTTGATATGTACAAAAATATGGACACCACGCCAGAAGATATAAAATCATATGCTGCAAAACTAAGAGATCTAAAAAATGATCCTAGCTTTACAGAATTTATGGAGCTTATAAAATAATATTAAATCAGGTGATATTATCCCAGCTGGTAAAAGAAAATTTGGGAAAATAAATACTCTCAAAACACCCTCACCATTTGTAAATGATTAGGGTGTTTTTAATTACAAAATTTTATTAACTCTGTGCTTATTTTATCTAAAAAGACACTAAAATCATAAATCAGTTCTATAAAATTCAGCAGCATCGTCTGGATCAATCGGATTGATAATCAGACCTGAACCAATTTCTACGCCGGCCCAGACTGAACCACGTGGTGCCACCTTCATATAAAGATGTTGATCATTATCATTTATCACTTGATGAAAATAAAAATTATAAGGTAAATCAAGCTGACCAATCTTTTTTAATATATGTTTCAAAATTTTAGCAAAAGAATTACGTTCTTCAGCTGAAAGTTCAGTAATATTATCACGATGCTTGAGTGGCATAATCCAAACTTCATAATTAAACATCGAGGCATAAGGAGTAAAAGCAATCACATTTTTATCTTTATAAACTAGGCGCTGACCTTTTGACTCTTTAGCTATAACATCACAATAGACACAAGACCCGTGTTCTAGTTTATAAGCTTGCTGACGCTGGCTTTTATCAACCAAGTGCGGTGGTAAAAAATTAGTAGCAAATATCTGTGAATGAGAGTGTTGTAAACTAGCTCCAGCAACCCCACCATCATTTTTAAATATCAAAATATAATCAATCTTATCATCCTTAGATATTTCTTTGGTTCGGACAGCATAAGCTTCTAATAAATCAGCAATTTGTTTTGTGGAAAGATCTTCCAACTCTAAGGTATGATCAGCTGTTTCAATTACCACTTCTTGTCGACCATAGGCTTTATCATTATCCAAAGATACTGCTGGATATTTATTGGCAATCACATTTATAGACCAATCATCGCCTTGACCTTTTTTGTACAAACTAGCCACCTCTTTGAGATTATTTGGACAAAATATACAAGAAGTTACCATTTGTTTCTTATGTAGCTCTTGAGTTTTGATAAGATCATGCGGTCTTTTACCACGCTTGGGCGCAATAATAACATATTTTTCTTGAATATAATCTTTGCGTATTTCTGCTTGTTTTAGTTTAGACATAACTCTATTTCAATTTTTTATATAAATTTAGATATTTTCTAGCTGAGCTATCCCAAGAAAAATCTTGTTCCATGCCCGCTTTTTGCATTTTAGCAAACTTGGCTTTATTTTTATAGAGACTCAAGGATCGCTCAATTGCTTTAATCATTTCTCTTTGAGTATATTTTTTAAATACTATGCCTGTTTTATTATTAATTACTGTATCTTTAAGACCTCCAGTTTGTCTAACTATTGGTATAGTACCATAGCGCATAGCTATCATCTGCCCTAGACCACAGGGTTCAAAACGAGAAGGCATTAGAAAAAAATCACTGCCGCCATAAATTTTTTGAGCTAAAGGCAGAGAAAAACCAATATTAGTACTAACTTTGTCTGGATATTTTTTAGCTAGCTTCTTCAAATCATTTTCAATTTTTTCATGCCCCGTCCCCAGTATTACTACCTGAAAATCTTCAACTTTTAACAAATCTTCCAAGGCTGGTAATAAAATATCTAAGCCCTTCTGATTAACCAAACGACTAACTAAACCAAAAACTGCTAAATCTTTTTGCGGTAATTTTAGAAATTTTTGCAAAGATTTTTTATTTAGCTCTTTAGCTTTAGCGACAGTTTTAATATTATATTTTACCGCCAGACTTTTATCTTTGGACGGATCAAACAATTTTAAATCCAAACCATTGATAATGCCAAATAAATCTTTTTTTCTTCTACTTAAATAAGTTTCTAAGCCCGCCCCATACTCTTTAGTAAGTATTTCTTTCGCGTAGTTGGGACTGACTGTGCTAATATAATCAGCTGATAAAATACCCAATTTCATAGAATTTATTTTATCACCATCTTTGTCATAATAATCTTCCATTAAAGCTGGAGTCAAATCACGATGCAAACCAGCATAATCTATAATATCTAAACCAGCTATGCCTTGATTAGCCAAATTGTGAATAGTATAAAGACTCTTGATATTAGAAAAATTTTTATATTTCAGGCTATACTCATCTATAAAACTAGGCAACATGGCGCTGTGCCAATCATGACAATGTATAACATCTGGTTGCCATTTTAAATCTTTAATGACTTCTACTACAGCTTTGGAAAAAAACACAAATCTTTCCACATCAGAAATACTACGACTATAGACATCTTTTTTACTTTTATTAGAATGTTTACGCCCACCAACATAAACATCTTTAAAATCAAAAACTTTATTCTTTATCAAAAAAATCTCCACTTTACTATTAGCTAGCCTAGTGGTGTAGATATCAAAATTATGCTTTTTGCCATGTAAATCTACACTTAAACCTTTTTTAAATAATTTTATTTTAAATTTCTTTTTGTCTATAAAAGCATAAGCTGGCAAAAAAATCTTAAGCTTCAGTCCTAATTTTTCCAAAGCTAAGGGTAACGAACCTATCACATCTCCCAAACCACCTACTTTAACTAGTGGTGCCATTTCTGCTCCAACCATAATTACTTCTATTCTTTTATCTGGCATTTTATTTAAAAATAATTAATGTTTAATAAAACTATTATAGCAAAAAACACCACCTTCGACTATGCTCAGGATAGTGTTTTATAAAGAGGCTGTTTAGCTAATTATTTTTCTCGGATAAACTCTAGAATTTTATCTACCAAAAATGGATTGGGCAACTTAGAGGAATTAATAATCAAATAATCCAACTGACTCTTCTTGATCAATTCCAAATACAATCTCTGCTGTCTGATATAATCAGCTGGTTTTTGAGCAATACGATTATAATGAGGATAAAGCTGCAAGCGATCGTTTAACCTGTGTTGTAATAATTTTTCATCCTCATCAAAAATAAGTAGAATTATTTTAGCTTTAATATCAAACAATCTTTTTTCAATTTTAGAAAAATCAAAATCTTGATGATTATACAATTTTTGATAAACCGCCTCAGTCAAATGAAACTTTTCTACCATGACATTACTATCATTTATCTCTTCAAAAAGCTCTAGATATTTCATAATAGTTGTTTGGCCAAACTTGGTGCCAAAAATACCAACATCACAATTAAACCAATGGCAACCATCAAGCGTCTTATGACCACTGTTATATTTTGGCTCTAAATAATCATAAATTTGACTCATCAAATAGCTCTTACCAGCTAGTTCTGCTCCTTCAAAAATTATTTTATGCTTAGGATTTTTCATATATTTATTTTTACTAGCTAAAGCTATAAAATATTAATTGACATTTAAACTTCTTTTATTATTTTTAGCTAACTCCAAATATTGTACACTATCTTCTAAAAGATCTTGGATGGGGTTAAAAACATCCTTCATATAAAATAGAAAGACTGTGGTGCGCATAGCTGCCCAGGACTGATAAAGGTTAATGCGATTGATATATTCAATATCAATATCTTTAAGGTCTTTGGCAAAATAAGTTTCCACAAAAGATTGTTTATATTGATTCATAGTTTGCCTAGAAACAAAATTGTGTCCCATAAAATCAAACTGCTGTATAAAAGTACCAATATCCATCATGGGGTCACCTAAGGCAATATCTGTAAAATCAATCATCTCTATATCCTGAGTTTCTAAACTCTTAATAATAACGTTTTCTGGATGAAAATCACCATAAACCAAAATAGGCCCAATTGTCTTTCTAAATTCTTTGTCCATTTGATCTAAATCATTTATCAAAGTTTCAATTTTCTGACCTAATTTTTGATCACTCTCATAAAAATTTTTGACAAATCTTTCTGGGGCTGGCACCATGTCCAAAATATCAAATTTTGGCCATTTAAAATTGGTGACCTTAGTATCAAAAGAGTGTAATTTTTTTATCCAAGCCGTCATCAGCTGCATGGAATTACTCAAATCAGCTAAAACATCTTGAGTAAAAAAATCAAAAAAACTCTTACCGGGTGAAGCGACATAAAAAAAAGCTTTTTGTTCATCTAAAAAAAATAATGGTCTGGTCACTCTATATTTACCTTTAGAAAAACCATACTCATATAAAATATTAGTTTTTTTATATGCCCCTTCACGTGAACCATCAGAATGAGCCGAAACAAAAATATCTAGGTCTTTGATCTGAGCAGCTAAATTGATATATTTTATTTTATACTCCACCACAAAAACGGCGCTAGTTACTCCCAAATGACGCTTAAATGGATTTAGCTCAATACTCTTTATTTCTTTGAAATCCTGATAATATTTAGCTAAATGCTGATTTAAAACATCAATAACAAAATCCTTTTCCACTAATTTAGCAATACTTTTTTTGGTTTTTTCTGACAACTTCATAATTTATTTCTTATTATATTTACTCCAATGAGTAAACCAAGTATTTTTTTTGATATCCAAATAAATCTTTTCCGCTTTTATTTTTTCTTTAGTGCTAGCTAAAGACAAAGAACGTATTGTTCTAACTAATTCTTCCGCCCCAGCGTCTATCATGTCTGGACTCCAAGTTAAAGAAGAGAAATTAGATAGTTTCTTAGCACTAGCCCACCAAAAAGTACAAGAAGAAACTCCTCTATCTAAATGTTGCCTAGCCCAAAACCAATTTTTATCTTTTTTATATTTACCAACTAATTTAGTAGCTAAACTTACTAAATGCCAAAGTGACTGATGAATTTTATTTTTGGGATGATCCCAAAGAGCAAAGGGGATTCTTTGTTTTAACTCCAGTTCTGAGCTCTCCCAAGAGCCTGAGCGTAAATTAATTGACCTAGCCTCTTTGGTCTCCTCTAGATACTGAGCCACTGTTTTAACTAGCAAATTGCTATTTTGTAATATTTTTTCCAAATGTCCTTGCCAATCCTTATGAAAATGCCCATAGATTTCCCCATCGGTAGCAGTAATAATAGTCTGGGTGGCTTTATTTTGTTTTAATTTTTTGTAAATAACTTCCGCTGGATATGATTTTGATATAGCTCTATTCCTAAATACTACTTTCAATTTAGTCTGCTGGTGAATATAAAAAGTATCTGCTTTAATTTCTCCCTGATAATTAATAGCGTCAAGAATAATCCATTCGAAGCCAGCTTTTTTAACTACCTTAGCCACTTGATCGCAGTAAGCCATCTCCGGCATGTAAAAACCTTTAATCTGATTAAGGTCAAAATATTTTGCCAAGATTTCTTGATTGAGCTCAATTTGTCTTTGTATTTCTGATTTAGATAATAAAGGAAGAAGGGCATGATATTTAGAACTAGAACTAAGCTCAATTTGTCCTTTATCTACCAAGTTCTGTAATCTCTTAAGTAGCCCCGGATAATAATCATTTAATTGCTCCACCAAATTGCCAGTAATATTTAAAGAGGCTTTAAAATTTGGATATCTTTCAAATAACATCAACAAATATTCGTAGCTTTCACTAGCCACTTGATCCAAGACACCTTTGTTTTGCCAAGGTGGTTGATAAATATGTAAAAAATTTATCCAAGTTATTTTATTTGTCATTTTCTTAAAATTCTGTTTAACTATTTCTTCTTTTAGCAGAAAATTTTATGGCTTTTTTATATAATTGAACATATCTTTCCGCTGGCAAATCCCAAGAAAAAGAAATTTTCATACCATTTCTCACCAAACGTTTCCAACTAGATTTGTATTTATAAGTTTCTAAGGCTCTAGTAACGGCCACTAAAAATTCTTTGCCATTGTAGTGCTTAAATGTAAAACCGCTGCCTTGATTTGTCTCTGGATCAAAATTGACCACTGTATCTGAGAGCCCACCGATACTACGCACAATCGGCACACAACCATAACGAAAACTGATTAATTGATTAATGCCACATGGTTCAAAGCGAGATGGTAATAAAAACATATCTGCTCCAGCGTAAACCGATGTTTCCATTTTGCGATCAAAAGCCACCCAACGTAATTTTTCTGGAAATTTCTTCTGAATTTTTTTAAGCTTCTTAATATAATTTTTATCGCCGTCACCCATAATTATGACCTGTACATCCCTCAGTAATAAAGTTGGTAATATTTCCAATATCAGTTCCAGACCTTTTTGCTCAACAATTCTAGAAGTCAAACCAATTAAAGGTAAACTCTCATTAACTGGTAATTTATAGAACTTTTGCAAGTACCTTTTATTGAGCACTTTTCGATGAATTTTATCCAGAGTGTAATTTTTGTGTAAACCTCTATCGGTAGCTGGATTAAATTTTTTATAATCAATACCATTGACCACTCCAAATAATTTATGTCGACGATTCACCAAAATTCTATGTAAATCTTGCCCAAAATATTTATCCATTATTTCTATAGCATGTGTTTCTGATACTGTATTGACTACATCCGCTTCCAAAATACCACGTTTAGCAAAATTGATATACTCAATATCTGGATCAGAAAAAAGCGGTAAAGCTTTTGTGCCTTTATCTTTTTTCTTGCTAGGTACCTCCCACCAAGAATGCCCCATTTGAAAAACTAAATTATGAATAGTATAGACTGTAGCCGCTTTTTTTAAAGTCTGACTATCTTTAAAACGAGTTTTTTTAAGATGCGGAATCAAACCAGTATGCCAATCATGACAATGAATAATATCGGCATCAAATTTTAGTAAAGACAAAAGTTTCAAAGCCGCTACCGAAAACATATAAAAACGAGCATTCTCATGACTAGAGCCATAAAGACTTTTTCGACGAGAAAAATATTTATCATTGCGTACAAAATAAACATACAAACCTGGTACCAACTCTGTCCGATAATAAGCTACCTGCAGTTCATTTTCCTTATCAATATGTAAGCTGACATCACTATATATTTTCTCTAATTTATAAACATTTGAATCAATAACTTTTTTATAATATGGTGTGATAATAATAACATTATGCCCTAACCTAAATAAAGATCTAGGCAAAGCACGAGCCACATCAGCTAAGCCACCTGTCTTAGAATATGGTTCAACCTCTGAAGCAATGGAGACTATTTTAAATATTTTTTTCATCTGCCTAGAAATTATTAGGACAATTTTTTATTAAAAAATGAGGCGGTGATAGCTACAGCTAGAGCATCAGCGGCGTCATCTGATTTAAGTATAGTTTTAAGACCTAAAATGGTTTTGACCATTAGCCCTACTTGCTGTTTGCTAGCTTGACCATTAGCACAAACTGCTTGCTTGACTTGAAGTGGTGTAAATTCAAAAATTTCTTTGCTATTTTTACTAATAGCCAAAAGAAGTACTCCTCTAGCTTGACCAACATCTAAAGCTGTTTTTACGTTTTTAGCAAAATATAATTTTTCAACCGCTATAATATCTGGCTGGTATTTTTTGATTAGTTTATCTGCCTCATTATATATAATCTGTAAGCGCTCCACAAAATCTTTGGTCTTGGCTGTCCGAATACTACCAGCCGCTAAAAATCTGAGACTATTATTATCTTTGGCTATCACTCCAAAACCAGTATCAGCAAAACCGGGATCAAAACCCAAAATAATTTTGTCTGTTTTTAACATTAAATATTGGTATTAGTATAAATATTATTTACATCATCATCGTCATCTAGAGCATCCAAGAGTTTTAAAAGTTGTTCTTCTTTATCTGAAATAATTTTTTCTTTAGCTAGATAAATCATTTCCGATGACTCTACTTGAAAATTAGCGGCTTGTAATTTATTTTTAACTGTTTCTAACTCATCAAGGTGAGTAATAACTTTTATCTTTTCATCGCTAGTGTCTATATCTTCAGCCCCAGCCTCAATAATTTTCATTTCTTCTTCCTCTGTCAGCTCAGTTTGATTTAAAATAATTTGGCCTTTAATTTCAAACATCCACTGCACACTGCCGTCTCCCCCTAAATTACCACCATGTTTACTAAAAATATGCTTAAGATTAGAAACACTTCTATTTTTATTATCTGATAAGACTTCTACTATTAAGGCCACTCCACCTGGGCCAAAGCCTTCATAAAGATAAGTCTCTATCTTAGCTTCACCTTCTCCACTACCTTTTTTAACAGCCCTATCTATATTATCTTTAGGCATAGAATAAGCCTTGGCTTTGTCTATAGCCATTCTCAATTTAAAATTAGCCTCTGGATCAGAACCAGAGCGCGCGGCGACACTGATATTTTTAGAAAGCTTGGTAAAAAGATTACTTTTTTTGGCATCTTTGGCTTCCTTGGCTCTTTTGGTTGTTGCCCATTTACTATGTCCACTCATAATGTGTATTTAATTGATTTCTGATAATATCTTATCAATAATAGACCAAAAAATCAATCCTAAAAAGAGCTATATTAGATATACACTTGACTGATATAAATATTAATAATAAGATACAAATATAAATTATTGACCCCCGATCTCCGTGTCCGTGCCTGGCGGAGATTTTTTATTTTCTAAATTTTATCAGTTGTCCCAATGATATCCAAAATGGCCAGGAAAATGGTAAACCCATGCTTTTTTCAACTGTTAAAGCCACATATTTCATCATTTTTTTGGGGCTAAAAAAATTAATATGATCTGGCACTCTAATTGGTCTTCTACCCAACAAAAATCTAGAGACTGTCCACCAAAATTCGTTGGGGAAAGTAAGTACTAAATAGCCGCCTGGTTTTAATATTCTTTTAAACTCATTGATTGCCTCCTGATAAGTGTCAACATGCTCTAATGTTTCTGTACAAACAATAAAATCAAAAAAATTATCTTCTATAGCAATCTTAGACAAGTCTCCTTGAATAAACTTGGCTCTAGGGCACCTCTCTTTAGCTCTATTTAGAGCCTCGGTAGTCAAATCAATGCCATAATAATTATTATTTTTATTTTTTTCCTCCAGCAGTTGCAATAAATGTCCCTCGCCGCAGCCAGCATCTAAAACATTTAAAGCCTCTTTGGCTGACATAGTTTTGACTATATTTTTTAATCGATTTAAATGAACATATCTGACTAAAAAATTATTAGAATTATAAAGATCATCCATATGATCTTCTGGCATATATAAAGGTGTTGTTTGCATAAAATATAATTAATTGAATTAATGGACTAATGATAACCCATATTTTTATATATTTCAACTTTAATATAGATAATATATATGCTAAAATATAGCCATGTTAACACTAAGTAATAAAGCTAAAAAATTAAAATTGGATTACCTACTACTAGCCCTAGTTATGGGTATTTTTTATGGTTGGGGTCAATGGAATAACTATATTGGCGATCCAGATGGTTTTTATCACGCCAAAATTGCTAGCTATATCAATCAAGGTCAAATAATAAAAAGTCTGCCTTGGATGCAATTTAGCCAATTAAAAAATAACTTTACCGATCATCAATTTCTATATCACCTAATTTTAGCTCCTTTCACCAATATTATAAATCCTCTAATTGGAGTTAAAATTGCTACTGTTGTCTTATCAATTTTGATGATTTTAACCTTCTATTGGCTACTAAAGAGATTACACATCAAATATGCCTTTATATTTTCTCTTGGTTTTTTGATATTAGGTGGGCTTACCTTTAGATTATTGCTAATTAAAACTAATAGCCTATCACTAATAATAATTTGGCTATTAATTTATGCTCTGATTGAGAAAAAGAAGCTTTTGTTGGCTATCCTTGGTTTTATATTTGTTTGGTCTTATGGTATGTGGCCACTTAGTTTTCTAATACTCATTAGCTATTTAATAGCTGATAAAATATACAATTATATCCATGTTAATAAAACCAAAATATTTTGGAACAAAATAATACACACTTTTAATTTTTACAAAGTTGAAAAAGCCCACACTAATATTAAATTATTTTTGTCTCTTTTAACTGGCAGTCTACTTGGTATAATAATAAATCCTTATTGGCCACAAAACATCAATTTTTATCAACAACTATTTAAAATAGGCTTATCTAATGGCCAACAAGATTTCCCAGTCGGGGGTGAGTGGTATGGGACTGGACTGGGTAATATCATATCAGCTGCTCCTCATATATTTGTAGCCATGGCTGTTATATTTATAATACTATTTTTAAATCACCGCCACATAAAAAAAATAACTTTACTCAGTTTTTTACTCACTTTTGGATTCTTGTTGATGACTATAAAATCCAGACGCTATGTAGAATATTATATGCCTTTTGCCCTACTATTTACAGCCACTGGATTTAATGATCTCCAAAGTTTTATTAATAAAGAAAAAATTATCGGCCTTTGGTATAGCCTGTCTAAAATTTTAAAAGCTTATTTGCTGATAATGGCTACTGTATTTTTGCTTTTGATAATGCCATCTATGTATGATAAGCTATTAAATGTTCATTTATCAGGGCATTACAGTTTTAATCATTTTAAGGGGGCTACTCAGTGGTTAAATGCAAATACACCCAAAAACTCTATTGTTTTCCATAGTGACTGGGATGAATGGCCTATACTTTTTTATCAAAATGACCATAATTATTATATTGTTGGTCTAGATGCTGTACTAATGGAAAATTATAATAGTGCCTTACATAAAGTTTACCGAGACATTAATTTTGGCGAAATAAATACCAATTTAAACACTAAAATAAAACAGTCTTTTGGCGCTAATTATGTATTTATAGAAAGCAAAAGTCATGAAAAATTAATAAAAAATTTAAATGCCGATCCTCATAATATTATTGTTTATCAAGATGAAACAAGTATAATTTATAAATTAAAATAATGCTTAATAATAAAAAAATTACTGTGGTTATGCCTGCTTATAATGCAGCCAAAACACTAGTCAAAACTTATGAGCAGATACCTCACCAAATTGTCGATGAAGTAATTTTAGTTGATGATAAAAGTAGTGATAATACTATTGAAATTTCTAAACAACTAAATATCCGTACCTTTGTCCATGAAAAAAACCAAGGTTATGGTGGTAATCAAAAAACCTGCTACCAGGAAGCTCTCAAACTAGATTCCGATATAATTATTATGCTCCACCCTGACAACCAATACGACCCTCGCCTAATAACTGCTATGAGCTCCTTAATTGCTGAGAACATCTACGATGTGGTGCTTGGTTCTAGAATATTAGGTGGTAAGTCATTAGAAGGTGGTATGCCTTTTTACAAATTAGTCTTAAATCGTTTACTTACTTTGATAGAAAATATAATTATTGGCAAAAAATTATCAGAATATCATACTGGTTATCGAGCTTTTTCTAAAAAAGTATTACAGACTCTACCCATCTTAGAAAACTCCGATGATTTTGTTTTTGACAATCAAATGCTACTGCAAGCTCTGTTTTTTGACTTTAAAGTAGGAGAAATAAGCTGCCCCACTCGTTATGAAAAAGATTCTTCTTCTATAAACTTCAAAAGAAGTCTGACTTATGGTTTTGGTGTCTTAGAAACAGCTCTTAAATACAGGCTGACTAAATCAAAAATATTGCCTAGTCGAATTTTTAAAAAAGAGGGGCAAAAAATACTAGCGCAAAAAGATGCTAAAAATAAATTATAAATACAAAACTGATACTTTATTATGGTTGTTAATTATTAGTTTTTTAATTATCTTTCATTTTCGACATCCTCTAAATGATGACGAGGGAGTAGCTTTAGAAGGTGCTCTAAATATTTTTAACCACCGTCAAATATACCAAGATTTTTTTGAATTTGTCACACCTGGTGTTTTTTATCTTTTAGCTTGGTCTTGGAAAATATTTGGTATACATTATTTTGTAGCTAAAATTTTGGCAATTTTGGCAGTTTTTATGAGTGCCTTTGGTGTCTATAAAATATCACAAAATATTTCTAAACAAAAATTAAATTCTATTGGGGCTCTGCTTTTAGTACTGGCCTCGGCTCTATGGCCAATAATTATATATCATACTTTCAATTTAGTTTTTATGATTTGGGCCTTGTGGTTTTTATTAAAAGCTCTAGACCAGCCCAAATATCAATACTTTATAGCTAGTGGTCTTTTAACTGGTCTAGCTGTTTTATTTATGCAAAATAAAGGCCTATTATTTATGGCTTCCTTGAGCTCATTTTTGCTGATTTTATCCATAAAAAATAAAAACTATTTCAAAAATACAATAGCTTATACTCTGGCTTCTTTATTAACCATTAGTATATTACTCATAAAATGGTCACCTGTGTTTTTATATCAAAATCTCATATTATTCCCCTTGCAGCATTATACTGGCTTACCAAACATATCCTACAGTCTATTAATAATCTCTGTGCTTTGGATTGCTACTATAATATTTTTGTTAATTAGAGAACGAAATAAAAAAATATATCTACTAATCTATACCCAAATCATACTACTACTTAGCACCTTTTCTTTGCCAGATATTTTCCATATTAGTTTAGTTCTTTTCCCTAGCTACTCTTTACTAGCTTTAAGTCTAAACAAAATATCCTCAAAAACTTTTAATCAAAAAATGATTTTCTATACTTTGATAACTAGTGGTATAATAATCAATGTTATGCCCGCTATAGTCTGGCCAAAATATTTTACTCCTTTTTCAGATAGCAGTAAAAATAATATTATTTTAGATTATATCAAAAAAAATTGCCTAGCTTCAGAATATATTTACGCTGGACCATTTTCTTCATCTCTATATTTTGAAACTAAATTAAAAAATCCTACTTCTTTTTCTTGGCTAATTACCAATCATCATAGTGCCGAACAATTTTCTCTAGCCGCTAGTGACTTGGCCGAGCATAAACCACTATGTGCTGTATTAGATTATTCTTCTGTTAGTAAATATAATTATAATCTGGACAACCCCGTTGATAATTACATCTTGGCCAACTATCATCAAGAAAAATCTTTTGATACTATCCTAATATACAAAATAAATGATTTGTAAACACCTAAAACTAAATAAAATAAAAGATTTTGGTGAGCAAAAACTATATTTTTGTCAGAATTGTCATATAATTATTTCCCGACTACAGAAAACACCAATAGCTACTACCAAAAAATATGAAGACTATTATGAAGAAGAAAAAGGTGGTCGTTTTGGTTTTGGCCTGGAAATAATTATCAGACTATTTCGCTTTAATAGAGCTTATAATATCAAAAAAATAAAGCCCCAAGCAAAATCCATTTTGGATATCGGTTGTGGCCGTGGTTTTATACTATATTATCTAAAAAAATATCTAGGCTTTACTACTACTGTTGGCACACAAATTTCCAGACCAGCGGCAGAGTTTGCCAGAAAAAAACTAGCCCTAAATATACACCAAGCAGATCTTCTAGATATAGATTTTGGCGAGCAAAAATTTGATTTAATCACTATGTTACATGTTTTAGAGCATGTCCCCAATCCTGAAGAATATGTAGAGAAAATATATAAATTATTAAACAAAGATGGCATATTTTTAGTAGAAGTACCAAATTTTAATGCTTGGTCTAGAAAAATTACTGACCAGTATTGGCTATCTTTAGACCCCGAGTATCACATTATTTTCTTTAACTACCAAAATATTAGCCGACTACTAAAAAAATATAACTTCCATATAAAAAAAATAAATACCTTTTCTTTTGAATATTCAATATTTACCTCTACTCAAAGTCTAGCTAGCAAAATAAGCAAAAGTGATCAGCTGGTCTATAAATTTCTACAAAATAAAAAATTTAAAATTTCCTTAATCCCTCACCTGATATTATTTATTATACTTATCCCTTTTAGTTTGCTGATCAATATATTGTTATATAATTCTCTGCGTGGTGAAGTATTAAGAATAGTAGCTAAAAAATAAAAATATATTATTCATTTAAATAAATTTGTTCGGTCACAGCGATAATTTCCTTATCTAGTGCCACATCTCTCATATTCCCCAATTTACCTTCGCCTGTCCAAGAAAATATTTGATAACTCTTAATGTCTTTAGACAGATAATAATAAAAGCTCATCAAGCTATCTTCAGACCAATCTTTGAGTGGCCACAGGCCATAGTCTAGTGGCAAATCAAAATGATTATTATCCCCATAAAAACGCAACAAGTAATCAAAATTTTCTGGTTGTGTTTTTTGATAAGTAATTTTTAAAATATTATACTTATCTTGTTTTAAATAATTTTCCTCGACCACAAAATCTGTTCTAAGTAAATTTGAAGGTTTAACTGTTACTTGATATAATGGTAAAATTTCTTGAGCTTTATTTAATTTTTTATTTTGCCATAATAATAAATTATTTTTAGCTTTAATCAAATCATAATTATCAAATCTATTGCGAAAATTTTTTGACATGTCTTGATAAGTATTGAGTGGCGGATTGGTTTGACTAGGATTCATATCAAATTCTTTTTCTTTGCCCTTAACCAGAGCCAAAACATTAAACATATCATCCATGTCAATCAAGATATAATCCAACTCTGGTAAATTAAAATCTCTGATAAAAAATTGCGTTCTAGCAAAATAACTGTGTTGCAAAGTATAAATTGTTTGCCTACTGCTCAAATTGGCATCTAAACCGCTACTAATCATCAAACTAGCTTCCTTTGGTATTTGATATATAAACTCCTGCTTCAATTTTATATTGGCCTGATCATACTTTTGAACTAGCATATATCTGACTGGGGAAAAAACAAAAGAAAAATATAAAATAGCCGCCACGAAAAAATAAATAGCTAGTTTTTTTTCTTTATATACATATTTACTAAAACAAAATTTCTCTTGTTTTTTTATTTTATTTAAAGAAAATATTATGGCTATAAAAAAGCCGGCCAAAAACAATAAAGCATAATGGGCTGCATACACTACGGGGCTAATCTTAGAGCTAGTTAAGGCAAACTCCAATATTGGTAAAAAAGACAGCCAAAGATATTTGGGAGAAAATAATGGTAAAAAACCGACAGTTATAAATAAAATAAATAGATGATAAAAATTCTCCAAGCTAAACAAATGTCCTAAAAATTGAATAGGGTGACTAAACCAACTGATAAGTACTGTCCATAAATCATATCCGCCCAACCAAGAATAATAAATTAAAAATTTATAAAGTCCATCCTGATCAAATTTACTGACTACTTGTAAGGCCAAAGCAAAATACAATAAGCAAAATAAAGGACTAATTATCCATTTTTTACCTCTCTTATCCAAAAAAGAAATCAAAGAAAAGGCTATTAACACTAAAGACATGTCTTCTCTAACTAACAAAGCTAAAAGAAAAAATAAACAAAATCTTTTAAAGGCTTTGATTTGATAAAAATAAAAAGTCCAAAATACAAAAAATATGGCCAGTGGCAAAATATGAAATTCATATAAATTGGCATTGTGTACAAAAGGATTAATCAGCCAGATCAGTGCTGCAATCAAAGCTACTAGAGCATCTTTACTAACATGGCTAGCTATTTTATAAAGTGGCCAAGCTGACAGACCGAAGATGATGTTTTGTAAAATAAGTAAAGTCTCGGCCTTGGGCCATAGTTTGTAAATGGGTAATAATAAAAATATAATAGGCTCAAAATGATAAGCCAAAAAATTACCAATATTAACCGTCATCTCAAAATATCGCCCGGCTAGAGTATTAAAAAATACCTGATTAAAAATGGCTAAATCAAAAGCATTATAGCCAAAAGCATAATATTTTTTTAAAGTAACTATTGAAAAAAATATTATATATATTACTATAAATAGCCAAAGTGATTTGTGACTATGTTTTCTAATTATCTCTATCATAGGCCTAATTATAACACAAAAAAAATATCATCAAAACAAAAAAATTTACCCTCTCGGGTAAATTCTATTTTATATAGATTAAACTGCTCCAGTGGTTTGGGCCATAGCCATCAAAACATATCTAGTCAAAGAATAGGCTGTTAAGGCGATCACCAAACCTAATAATGTATTTTTAATGGTATTTTTGGCCGATAAAACCTTTTCAGCATTACCACCTGAAGTCATCCAAGAAAAGCCAGCATTAACTAAAAGAAAAGTAGCCACCATAGTAAAAACAGAAAGAAAACCATTTATCCATCTAACCGTAATTACATAGACATTTGTTTCCATACCAAAACCAGCGGCTTGAGCGGCCTGTTGAAGTCCAGCTTGACCAATTGGCTCAGCCGCCAAGCTGATAAGAGGTAAAAAAAGTAAGAATAAAAATGTTAGTAGTCTTTGTTTTTTTAATTTCATTCTATTTTGATATCTAGTATAAGCTCTAGTAGGTCACTAATGTTAATGACCTACTATAGTCTAGACTACATAGGTCAATTAAATAGTCTTATTGGCTATATTTACTAATACGAATCTAGATATAGCATAAGATGTCAATACGATTACTAGACCGACGACACCAGCGCCGATAAGTTTTTTGGCTTCATCAACTTTTTCTGAATTACCTTGAGAAGTCATCCATTTGAAACCACCTAGTAAAATAATCAAAGTGGTTAAAACGCCTAAGAAACCTAAAATTATATTTATAACTCCAGAAATTGTTGATCTTAAGTCTCTGGTACCTAGGGCGATATTGCCAGTAGCTAACTCATTGTATCCCCAGTCATTGACATTTTGAGCTGAAGCTAGGCTAGGTAGAAATAACAAAGCGAATGTTAATATTTTTTTCATTTTTTCACCCCCTTTCAAATATAATAAATTTAATTAAATTATAGAACAAAAAGCATCTTTTTACAATCTCCTAAAAAAATTAGGCTTCGGTATCGGTACCAATAACAGTAAAGAGAAAATTGATAATTACATAACTCAAAAATATAATTACTATTCCCAAGATAGTCCACAAAATAGTATCTTTGCCTTTTTTAAGTCTTTCAGCACTACCATTAGAAGTCATCCAGGTTATACCTCCCCAAACCATCATAAATAAAGCTATTGCTCCACTAACCCCCAGTAACCCTTTAATCATTTGCCCGGATAATTCTGGAATACTTTGAGCTCTTAGAGGATTTGGTAGGGGGATTGATTCTGCTTTAGCTATACTTGGTGCTAGACACAAAATTGATAAAATAATTTTTCTAAGCCACATAATATTAAAGATAATTTATTAAAAAAATAAAAAGCTAGATGCCAAATCATTAATTACTTGGTGGTACATAAGTTTGATTAATTTTACTAACAAACAAATGTATCGGCGCCATACTTTCATCTAGCACTAAGTCTCCCGAAACCAAGCCATCAATAATCTCTGCCATATATTGTTCGGCTAAAGCCACATTATAGCCAGCATACCAATTATCAGCTGTCAAAACTTGAGAAGCAAAAGTAGCTAATTCATAATTATTGAGCTGTCCATCAATAAGAGCTCTTAAGGCCGTTGGTCTTTTGTTGCCTTCTAAATAAATTGGTACTTTATCTGCAGCCGCCGTACTTTGAATAAAATTCCAAGCCGCTGGGACATTTTTTGATTTTTTAGCTACTACATTTACCCAATAATCCGCATAATATTTTGTACCTTGTGCTCCTCTAGTTTGAGGGAAATTTTTGATATCCCAGTCAAATTGTAAATTTCTAGCTCGCAGTTGATCAGCGTGATAGCTATAGCCAAAAAAATAAGCTAATCGACCACTGGCAAACATTTCTAGAGCATTATCAAGATCTCCATTCCAACTATAGCTGGCTTTACCAGGACGAGCAAAATCAGTATAAAAACTAAAGGCTTGCACCAAACGAGTAGCTGAATCTGGGTCGGCTAAAGGATTAAAAGTATCTCCTTGCGCTAGCACTCCATTTTGAAGCATAATGCTAGAAAAAATATCAAAAAAACGAGGGATGTTATAAGTGCCCCCCAAGGCGGCCGCTGACTGAATTATTTTATTACCATCACTAGCTTTGGTTAAACGTGGCGCTTGCTCTACTAAATCAAAAAAATCATTAATCGGTTCCGGAATACCCGCTTTGGTCAGTAAATCAATATTATAAAAAGTAGCCATAGTATCTAAATAATAAGGCAAACCATAAACCTTATCATCCATTACCACATCATCATAGACTACAGAAACATATTGATTTTTTATATCTTGAGGAGACAAACCTTTAAATTGTTTTAAAACCATGATTGCTTCTGGTTTGATAGCTCCTTGCAATTCATAGACTGGTAATTTATAAAAATCTGGCATTGCTTCGATGCGATGCTGATAACTCTTGAGCCAAGTAGAAGGAATGGCAAAAATATCTGGTCCTCTATCGTCAGCCCAAGCTTCTAAAAGTTTTCTTTCATATTCTTCATATCTAAAATTTCTGTATTTTACTTTGACTGTAGGATGACTTGTTTGATAATCATCAATTAAAGCCTGTAACTGTTGTGGTGTGTCCCAAACTCCCCAATACTCTAAAGCCACTGGTTCATAAAGCTCTGGCTCTGATCTAAAAGGATTCCATTTACAACTAAAACCCGTATTGATTATAAAAATCATCAATAGAGTGAGTGTCAATAATTTTACCCTTCTCTTAATAAGCATTATAAATAATTTATTTTAATGTTTTGAGATATTTTTTTAAAAAAGCTCTAAGTTCTTTTCTATCTTTAGCGTATTCCAAATTAGCTTTCAGTAAATTGAGTGGGTCTCCAGTAGTCAACCACTGACCATCTTCAATTTTTTTGGCATAAAACTCACCACCAGCCTTAATATAATCACGAATAGCATCAACTATCCATAATTCTTTTCCCTTACCTAATTTAGTTTTTTTAAGTACATTTATAATTTCTTGATTTAATATCATTCGTCCAAAATCTGCTAAACAAGAAGGAGCCTCCTTGATACTTGGTTTTTCCACAATGCCATCTAATTGCATTGTCTTTTTATTTTTAAGACTGACGATACCATATCTATCTACCTGATCACGGGGCACTTCTTGTACACCAATCATTAAATGCCCACTTTGATTATAATCATCAATCATTTGTTTAGCAAAAGAAACTTTGGATTTTACCAAATCGTCCCCCCAAACATAAAGAAAAGGCTCATCTTGTACCAAACTAGCAGCTGATAAAACTGGTGTGCCATTGCCATAAGGTCCTTTTTGACGAACATATATAAAATTGGCCATTTCAGAAATTTTCTGAATCTCTGCTAACTTTTCCTTTTTACCCGCTTTAGCCAATTCATGCTCTAGCGCCCAAGAATGATCAAAATGATCTTCTAGTGATTTTTTATCCCATTTGGTAACCAAAATAATATCTTCAATACCACCAGCTACCAATTCTTCCACCACCCATTGAATAGCTGGTTTATCTACAATCGGCAACATTTCTTTAGGCATAGATTTGGTGGCTGGTAACAATCTAGTGCCTGAACCAGCTACTGCCACTACAGCTTTTCTAATTTTTTGCATCCCGTTTAGAAATTATCGTAAAAAAATTTATTAAATACTATTATTTTTATATTCCCGTTTAATTTGGCAAATTTCTAACGGGACTAACGTCTATATTATACTAAAATTTAAGCTTTATGTAAATGAATTAACTAAAAATATTTTTACGATGTTCAAAAATATGGGCGCCTAAATCAAAAATAATTTTCAGTATAACCAAAAAAGCCAGTGAGGATAGCGTTGGCTCATAGCCACTATAGACCACTCCTAATCCAGCTAATATTATAACTAAATGCATTATAATTATTCTTTTATAAGGAGCCAGCATTTGTTTAGCTAAGCTAATACCTATAAATTCTTCTTTTTTTATAAAATTAAATATAAAAGACCAGCCGTGACTAAAAAATATAAAAGATAAAGATATAAATAAAGTTTCTAAATATTTAAAAACTATCTTAAAAGCTTCTACTTGTTCCGTGGTGCTAGCTAAGTCTGGCTGAAAAAACTGTAAAATAAAAAATAAATGAACAAACATAAAAATACAATAATGAACAATAAAAAATGGCACTAGCGGAGTAAATTTATAATTACTAATTTTCTCCATTTTTAAAATATTAAAAAATCCTACCACCGCTGACTCCAACCAATACAAAATCATAATTGCAAAAATATCCCACTCTCGCCAAATAACGCCCCAGAGAGGAATCATATTTACCAAAATCAAAACTAAGCTGGAGGGATAAAAAAATAATTTCTTAAGTTTGAACATCTTTTTTATTATTAGCTACTATAAATGTCAGACCTAACATTATAAAAAATAAAACACTCAAGTCATTTTTAAAATATGGTACATCAACCAGGCCATGTATCAACCAAACCATCCACATCATAGCCAAAGCTAGCGCTAAATAATTTTTAGCTCTAAATATTTTTTTGAGTAGATATAATATATAAATTATTAAAGCTATAAAAATTATCAAGCCCAAAATACCCAGCTCTGTCCAAAAATTTAAAAAAATATTATGTGGGTAAAGATAAATTTCTAACCAATCATTCTGATGATAATATGCTAAAGCTTTTTGATAACCATTTAAACCTGTTCCTAAGAAAAAATTGTCAGCTAAAAGACGTATAGTTTCTTGCCATTGATTAAAGCGAATATCTAAAGAACTGGATTCTAAATTTAAATTAGGATTAAAATTTATTTTAGTTGCTACTATAAATAAGCCCGATAAAAATAAAGTAAAAATAACTCTAGTCCATTTTCTAATCTTTTTGGCTAATATTAGAGCTAAAAATAACGAAAAAGCAATAGCTACTATGGCTCCCTGACTGACTGTCATAATAGCTAGGGACAGACCAAAAACAAATAATAATAAATAATGCCAATTAAATAATTTGTCCTTACTATAAAGCCACAGGCCAAAAAAGAAAGCGGCTAGCGGTGCCGTCAAAAGACTAAGGGCATTAGGATAAGTAAAAGGGCCGGTTAATCTTTTGACATTGGGGAAATTATAAGCACCAATATAATTCCAGTCTGTAAAATTTTGGTACATCGCTACTGTAAATAACCAAGCTAACAGTAGCCCCAATGAATTTATAATTACTCTCCAGTCCTTTTGATCTTTAACAGTATAGATAAACACCAAAAAAAACATTAATGGTTCCAAAAAATAAGCTCGCCACAAGCCTAAAGTATTCCAATTAAAATTTGTTAAGAGCGCTAGCAAACTAGCCAAAATCCATAAACCTAATAGAATTCTTAAAACCTGAGGAACTTTATTAGTATTATTTTTTTGGAAAGAAAAATTTATTTTTTTATATCTTTTCTCTTTAATCAACCAAAGCAAAAATATAATCACTATCATTAACTCCAAAAAAGTTGTTGGTAGCCCCAAAATATTAAAACGCCACAGATAACTAGGTAGTAATACTATAATCATCCCCAGCCCCCACAATAACTTACGAGCGGAAAGAATTATAAAGACTATTAAAATTAAAGCAAAAAATAAGTTTATCATTTTATTAAAAATATTTGCTTAAGATTTTCCTTACTAACTGCTCTTAGCCCAGTTAAAATTGAAAAATATAAGAGCCAAAATAAGAAAATTATTAATACAATATTATATGTTCTAAGTAAGTAAACAATAAAAAAACTAAAAATTCCAGCCACGACACTTTTATAAAAAACTTTTAAATTTATTTTTAAGTCAATATTTTTCTTAGCTACTCGCCAAGCAAATAAAACTATCAACCACTCTACGATGAGAGTCATATAAGCCGCTCCCCAATAAGAATAAACAGGGATAAAGATAAAATAACCAACTAAAGCTATTATGGCGGCATAAAGAAAGTATTTTATCATCTGCTTTTGAGCATCAATGGCCACTATCAAATATATAAATAAAGTGCCAAAAAATATGCCCACTGTCGCTAAAATTAAAATATCCAGCACTGGGCCTGAGGGGGCAAATTCTGGACCAAATAATTTGATCATTAATGGCCGACTAACTAGCCAGATACTAAAGAGCATTACCACCGATAAAATACTGAAAAAATCAAAGCTGTGCTGAAAATTATTATTTAAATCTTTAATTTTATTAGCCACCCAACTGGCTGTAAAAATTGGTAAGATTAAAGACATAAACATGTGAGGAAAAGTAGCTATTACTTCTAGCACTCTATAAGGAGCCCCATAAATGCCTACTTCTTCTGGCGACTGGTAAGCAGACAAAACCAAAGTATCCGCTTTAAAATATAATAAATTTAAAACTACAGTAACAGCTAGTGGCCAAGAGCGATAAAAAATGGTCTTCCAATAAACCAGATCCCAAGCTAAAGATAATTTGGCATGACGACGGATAAAAAATAAAAGAATAAAAAATGACAAGGCCATAGTAAGAACATTGCCTAACAATATAGCATTAAGCGTATAACCATAGCTAAATAAATAAAACAAAAGCCCAGCATAAAATAATTTATTTATAAAATCTACAAAGGCTACTTTGGCCATATCTAATTTCTTGGAAAAAACAGCCGTCAAAGTAGTAATTAGACTTTGAAAAAAGAAAGTACCCATAAAAAATATAGCTCCGACCTTAACTGCCTGATTATAAGGAAAAAATTGTACTGCTAGTGGAATTATTATTAGCATCAAAAGGGAGGCTAATAATCTAATCGTAAATATATTATTTATAATTTTATTTTCACTAAGCTTATCTTTAACAGCCGATATTTCTCTAAGCATCGCCATATAAAGCCCCAAATCAGCCAAAATAGCAAAAATCTGAACAAAGGCAAAGATAGTAGTGTAATATCCAAAACCGGCTTGACCCAACATACGGGTTATTAAGGCCAAAGAAAAAATTCCAATTAGAATATTTATAACTCTAATAATTACTTGCCAAAGTGTATTAGTAAATATTTTATTAGCTGTAGACATACCCAAATTATACTAATTTAAAGCTTATAAAACAAGCTACCCTCTTACCAGGCAAGAGGGTAGCTAAATAGACAAACAAAAATAAATATTATTCTTCAGCTGACTTATGTTCTTTCCAAATTTTAGCTCGAATTTCAGCTAATAATTTTTTATCAGCTCTTAAAAATGATTTGGCGGTTTCTCGGCCTACTCCTAACTTGACTTCTCCATAAGCGTAAGAATTACCAGATTTAGTAATCACCCCAAAAGCTAAGCCCGTATCTAAAATGTCACCTGAAACTGAAATACCTTCATTGTACATAATATCAAAACCAGTAGTTTTAAACGGAGCAGCTACTTTATTTTTAACCACTTTGGCTTTGACCTGATTACCAATAATTTTTTCACCTTGTTTTATTTGAGCACTACGCCTAACCTCAATTCTAACCGAAGAATAAAACTTTAAGGCATTGCCACCAGTCGTAGTTTCTGGATTGCCAAAAAATACTCCAATCTTCATTCTAATTTGATTGATAAAAATTACAATAGTATTACTCTTATGTACTATACCAGCTAATTTTCTGAGTGCTTGACTCATTAACCTAGCTTGTAGCCCCATATGAGAGTCTCCCATTTCACCATCTATTTCCTTTTGTGGCACCAAAGCAGCTACTGAGTCAATTACTATTACATCTACCCCACCGCTACGCACTAGTGTTTCTACAATCTCCAAAGCTTGTTCACCGGTATCTGGTTGTGAAATCAACATTTTATCTATATCAACACCAATTTTTTTAGCGTAATCTGGATCTAAAGCATGTTCCGCATCGACAAAAGCGGCAATACCACCCTCTTTTTGGACTTCTGCCACAATGTGTTGAGCTAAGGTTGTTTTACCAGAGGCTTCTGGACCATAAATTTCAATAATCCTACCTCTAGGCACACCACCCACACCCAAAGCAATATCTAATGATAAGCAGCCTGTACTAACCGCAGCCACATTCATCGCTTTGGCTTCGCCCAAATTCATAATTGAGCCTTCACCAAAACGAGATCTGATTTGATCAATAGCATTTTTTACTCCTTGATCAAAGTCTTCTTTAGTCTTTTTGACCATATGTATAATCCTTTCTTAGACAGCAAACTTGCCTGCTTGGGCTTGCTTTATTAATTATATTATTAAATTTATTCTAATGATTCTCTTAAAATAGCAATGGCTATTATCTTGGTCTTACTATGTTTCTTTTTAGCACTTATTTCCAAATTATTCAAGCCATTTATCAAATTTATAGTTTGACTAAACTTACCATCCTCATCCAATAATACCAACTCATTATTAATAGTCAACTGCACCTCGGCCTTAGTTTGTCCTTTGATAGTTATACTAGACTCGCTAGTTCTAAAATTATTACTTGGTTCAAATATTGTTACCTCTGGCGGAGAAATAGTATTATTTATCTCCCAAGCCAAATAAGTTAATAACATTAACACCAAACCAGCTACCCATAGAAATTTTAAAACTTTTGGTTTAAGAATATTATAAGCTGAAATATTATTGGTCTTTACTGTAGGGGCAGATACTTTGGTCAATTTATCACTAATAGATTTTTCTATTTTGTAATCCAATAATAATTCATCAATTGGTAAATTCAAAAAATCTCCATAAAGTTTTAGCCAAGCTTTGGAATAAATATTTCCTGGTAATTTTTGATAGTCGCCTTCCTCTAATACCTCTAAATATTTGACTTGGATTTTAGTAGCTAGAGAAGCTTGTTCTAAAGTTTTAGCTTGTTCCAATCTGGCTTGTTTCAACTTATCGGCTAAAGTTTTAGAGCGAGTTATCTTTTTCTGTCTGAAATTTGCCATATTAATCTCACCTTAAAAACGATCCTTTTTATCTTCATTTTCCTCATAATTCTCATTCTCTTCTACTAACTCTTCTTCATCTAATGATGAAGAAAAATTTTCTTCCAAATCATCTTGGGAAATTAATACTTCTCGTGGTTTTGATCCTTCCGCTCCACCTACTACTCCCATCTCTTCTAATATATCTAGTAGACGGGCTGCTCTGGCATAGCCCACCCGCAGTCTTCTTTGCAGTAGAGTAGCTGAAGCTTTACCAGCCTTAATGACTATCTCTTTGGCTTCTAAAGTCAAATCATCATCAAAATCTCCGCTGCCGCCAAAACCAGCTACTGCTCCACCAACTTTTTCTGTGACATTACTATTATATTCTGGTTCAGCTTTTTCTTTAAGAAAATCTACTACCGCATTTATCTCCTCATCTGAAACATAAGCTCCTTGAATACGACGAGGCTTAGAAAGCTCAGCGGTCATAAATAACATATCTCCTTTACCCAACAATTTTTCCGCACCAGAAGTATCTATAATAGTACGAGAATCCATAGATGAAGCTACGGCAAAAGCAATTCTAGAGGTAATATTAGCCTTAATTAGGCCAGTAATCACATCAACTGAAGGACGCTGGGTAGCCAACACTAGATGAATACCCACGGCTCTAGCCATTTGAGCCAAAGAGACTACAGCCGCTTCTATTTCTTTAGCTGCCAAAGACATCAGAGCGGCAAACTCATCAACTATTACCACAATATAAGGGATTTTATTGACTATAACTGCTTTATTATAACTTTCAATGTTTCTTTTGCCAGCGGCTTGAAGTAATTTATATCTTTCGTGCATTTCTTTTACCACCCAACGCAAAGCGTTGATAGCTTTGTCGGTGTCATTTATAACTGGTGTTAGTAAATGTGGAATATCATTATAAGAAGCCAGCTCTACTCTCTTGGGATCAATTAAAATAAATTTGAGATCCTCTGGAGAATTTTGATAGATTAAAGAAAGAATAACATTATTTATACAAACCGACTTACCACTACCAGTAGAGCCAGCTACCAATAAGTGTGGCATGGAAGCTAAATTGGCCATAATAGCGCTACCAGCCACATCTTTGCCTAAAGATATGTAAAGATTATTTTTTCTTTTTCTATAAGTGCTACTTTCCAATACTTCTCTAAGTTTGACAATAGAGACCGATTGATTTGGTACTTCAATGCCCACTAAAGATTTACCGGGAATAGGTGCTTCCATACGCAGGGGGTGAGCGGCTAAAGCTAAGGCTAAATCATTTTGCAAAGTTAACATTTGAGCTAGCCTGACGCCTTCAGCTGGGCGAAGAGTATATTGAGTAACCGTTGGTCCAACATTAACCTCAGCCATAGTCACATCTATACCAAAATTTTCTAAGGTCTTTTGTATTTTGGCCATGTTGGCATTAACATCTCCTGAATCTGGTTTGCTATTTGATTTGGTCAGTAAATCTATAGGTACTACTATTTTCTTTCTGACCTGTCTAACTGGAATTTCTTGTTCTACTTCTTCAGATAATTTTTCAACTTGGTTGGCTTCTTCAGATAATTCTGACTCTCTTGTCTCTGGTCTTTCTTCATTATCTTCAACTATTTCTTCATCCGCAACAAATTCCTCATCTGTTTCTTCCTCGTCATCATCTTTATATTCTTGATCAGGTAAAAATTTTTCTTTAATAATACCAAGTGCTTTAGCTCTATCCGCTATAGCTGTAAAAGAGGTATTAAAACCTAAAAATATACCAATAAATAATATGGACAAAAGTATCACCAAGGTACCCCAAAAGCCTAAAACACTAATGCCTGATGAGCCAATCAAAAAACCTATTGCTCCACCACCTTTGCCCGCTTTGGCTATTTCTGAAAATGTAAAATCAGTTACAAAAAAATGCAAGATCCCTGAAAAAGACAAAAGTATGAGAAATAATCCAATGTAAGTAGTTATTCTTATTCCATAGATACCACTCTTAATCAAGATATAGCCCAACCATAATAAAATAACAATAAACAACCAAACTCCCCAACCAAAAACATAAGATAAGGCAAAATTAAGTAATCGACCAAAACTACCAGTCATATCAAATATAGAAAAAACACTTAAAATAGCTAAGGTAAATATTAATATTATGAAAATTGCTCTTTTGGTTTCTGGCTTTAAACCCAAAAATTCTTCTTCCTTTTCATAATAAGCTTCTTTAGCTTCTTTTTTTCTTTTAGCCATTTATTTTTACTAATAATAATACCTATATTTTATCACATCTAAAGATAAAAATAAATCCCTAATAAAACACAAAAGACCCCTAATTTAGGGGTCTTTAGTTTATAAATACTTCTTATTTCTTATGCACAAAGCCTGTACCAGCTGGGATTTTTCTACCAATTATCACATTTTCCTTAAGACCACGTAAATAATCCACTTTTCCTGAAATAGCGGCATCAATCAATACTCGAGCTGTTTCTTGAAAAGATGCTGCCGACAAGAATGAATCAGAAGTTAAAGCGGCTTTAGTTATACCTAGAAGTAAGACATCACCAGTAGCTGGCTTATTCTTACTAGCCAAATTGGCTTCTGCAAATTGAGTAGAAGTGACTACCTCACCTGGCAAAAGTTCTGTATCACCAACTTCTTTAATCAAAATTCTAGAAAACATCTGTTTGACAATCAATTCAACGTGTTTGTCATTTAGATTTTGACCTTGAGAAGAGTAAATATGTTTAATCTCTCTAATAATATACTTTTGCACGCTCAATTTGTGCTTGAGGGAATAGAGCTCTTGCAATTCAATACTTCCTTCAGTAATTTGCTGTCCCTCTTCCACCATATCTTGATTCTTTATCCATAAATTATAACCAGCTGGAATAATTACTTCCTGCATACTACCTTCTTGACTGATTACTTTTAATTTTTTGTCAGTCAATTTGATAATACCATCTAGCTTGGTTCTAATTTTATCTTTCTTGTCCATCAAGATGACTTGATCAACTTCTACTTCTTGACCGTCTTTGACTTTGAGCTCAATATTGTCTCCCAAATCATATTCCTCAATTCTAATTTCTTGTGGTTTGATTTTGATAATTCTCTGATCTTTACTAATCAATTTATTATTATCATCAATATGAACTATACCTGAGATTGGAGCTAAAATTGATTTTTTCTTGGGTTGACGAGCTTCAAATAATTCTTCCACGCGAGGTAAACCTTGGGTAATATCACCTTCAGCTACACCACCAGTATGGAAAGTTCTCATAGTTAGCTGAGTACCTGGCTCACCAATACTTTGGGCGGCCACTATACCGACTGCTGTGCCAATTTTTACCAATTCATTGAAACCAAGATCAAAACCATAGCATTTTTGACAAGCTCCTCTAATAGATTTGCAAGATAGTAGTGATCTAATTTTGATATAGTCTGGATCAGCTTTATCAATATTTTCAGATATCTCTTTGGTAATTAAAGTATCTTTTTTGATTAATACTTTTTTAGTCTTAGGGTCAACTATATCTTCCAATAAAATACGGCCAATAGCTCTTTCGGTTAAGGTTTCATTGATATCTTTACTTTCTTCTTTGGTAATAATCAAACCTTCCTTGTCTTTACAATCTGGTTCCAAAATAACTACATCTTGAGAGACATCTACCAAACGTCTAGTCAAATAACCAGCGTTAGCTGTACGAAGGGCGGTGTCAGACAGTCCTTTACGAGTACCGTGAGTAGAAATAAAATATTCTAGTACGTCTAAACCTTCCTGAAAATTGGCCTTAACTGGCAACTCAATAATTTCACCAGCTGGGTTAATCACTAGACCTTTCATACCCATCACCTGAATCATCTGGGAAAAAGAACCACGAGCACCGGAGTTTAAAATAGAGGATACTGAATTTTT
>Ga0172379_10002150_pt1 | contig 36133 bp, 46 predicted proteins | sample GrowelOW334metaG_FD_119756 | JGI IMG/M metagenome (GOLD analysis project Ga0172379, IMG submission 119756) | Groundwater microbial communities from an aquifer near a municipal landfill in Southern Ontario, Canada - Groundwater well OW334 metaG | ecosystem: Environmental > Aquatic > Deep... | reverse complement strand
ATCTTCTTCATCTTGGCAGAAATGTAAATTACCCCCGTAAGCTTTTATGGATCTCAATTTATCGACTGGTGCATGATTGTCGACTATTGCGGTGAATTTATATCCTCGTGCCGCGGAGAGCATTGCTAGGGCTTTGGCTGTATTTCCAGAAGAGGACTCAAAAATTTCCATGCCTTTTTTAAGTTTTCCCGATTTTTCAGCCCAGTCCATCAAGGACCTGGCGGTTCGATCTTTGAAGCTCCCAGCTGGATTAAAATATTCTAATTTTAGATAAATTTTCCAATCAGGTCTAGTCGTCTTTATCTCGAGTATGGGAGTATTGCCGATAAGCTCATCGAGTTTCGTATTTATAATCATTTTTCCATTATATAGGTTTTTAATATTTTTGTTAATTTTATTTCTAAATTGATAAGTCATAATTAAATGTTTACCAATTCAACGCTATAGCTTTAGCTTGGTAAAGATAGCAACTCCATTTATAAATATTGAATTTTTTGTTATTATATAAAAATGGATAATAATAAAGAAGAATTACAGAAAGAAATAGAAGAACTTGAGGCGCAGATGATGACCCCCGATTTTTGGAGCGATAAGGCGAGTGCTCAGGCGGTGATAAAGAAAATTTCCTTTTTGAAAGATGAAATCCTCGGGAGTCAGAAATATGATAAAGGGAATTGTATTCTTTCTATTATGTCAGGTGCTGGGGGAGATGATGCTGAGGATTTCTCGTCTATGCTTCTCCGTATGTATATGAAATATATTGAGAAAAAGGGCTGGAAAGTTTCTCTTATCCATGAAAATAAAAATGACAATGGAGGTTATCGTAATCTCTCAATAGAAGTTGCAGGCAAGAGCGCCTATGGAACTCTGAAGAATGAATCTGGCGTCCATCGACTTGTCCGAATTTCTCCATTTAATACCAATGCCAAGAGGCATACTTCATTTTCACTTGTTGAGGTAATTCCTGAGTTAGAAAAGAATAGTAATATTGTCGAAATTCCGCCAGATGATCTTCGAATTGAATTTTCAAAATCAGGAGGCCCTGGTGGGCAAAATGTAAACAAGCGCGAGACGGCTGTCCGAGTGGTCCACTTGCCGACGAATCTCTCGGTTCACGTCACTTCCGAGCGTTCCCAAGAGCAGAACAAAGAAAAAGCGCTAGAAATGCTAAAAGGTAAGCTTTTCAAGAAAATGGAGGAGGACAAGAAGCGAGAAAAGGAAGGTTTATCCATCTCAAAGACGACAGAGATAGAATGGGGTAGCCAAATTCGCTCTTATGTCCTTCATCCTTATAAAATGGTCAAGGATCATCGGACCGGGGTGGAAATAAATGACGTTGATGGAGTCTTGTTAGATGGTCAGATAGATGAGTTCATTGAAGCTGAAGTCGATTTGTGATATTCTTAATGAAGAGATGATTTATTTCAACAATGTTACAAAAAAATATTCCGATAACGTTTCCCTTGAGGATATAAATATAACTATAGCCCAAGGCGAATTTGTCGCCATTGTTGGGCACTCAGGGGCAGGGAAGACGACTCTAACCAAATTAATTCTTGCTGAAGAATCTCCAACCAAGGGGACTGTTTTTTTTGAATCGACAGATATTCACAAACTCCCAAGTAAAGAATTGACCAAATTGCGTCGCAAGATGGGAGTGGTTTTTCAGGACTTCAGATTATTGCCGACCAAGACGGCTTACGAGAATATCGCTTTCGCAATGGAAGCTCTCGGCAAAGAAGACGATGAGATCGCCGAAGATGTTCCCCACGTGCTTGAGCTTGTGGATCTTTCGGTAAAAGCTCTACACTTCCCACACCAACTCTCAGGAGGAGAAAAGCAACGCCTAGCGATAGCACGTGCCATCATCACTCAGCCCGAGATAATCATTGCTGATGAGCCGACTGGCAATCTTGATCCGATAAATACCAACGAAGTTGTTAATCTTCTAAAAAAGATTAATGATTTGGGCACTACCGTAATCCTCACGACTCACAATAGGAATGTCGTTGATCAAATTAAAAAGAGGGTTATTACCTTAGAGAATGGTCGTGTCGTTCGCGATGATAAGGACGGTAAATATATGTTATAATACGCCTATGTTTTTCATTAAAGTTAAAAGAGTAATAGTTTCGGGATATTATAATTTCAGAAGAAGTGGCTTCACTTCGGTCGCCAGTATTTTGGTTATGACGATTACTCTTTTTGTAATGACTTCTCTCATATTTATCCAAGCTGGGCTTAGTTATTCTCTCAACAATATTAAAGACAAGGTGGATGTGACCGTCTATTTCGTTTCAGATGCGGATGATGATTCTATTAAAAATATTGAAGAATCAGTAAAGAAATTACCTGAAGTCAAAGAGGTTACTTTTACTTCCAAAGATGAGGCCCTGACAGAATTCAAAGAAAGACACTCCAATGATTATCTGACCCTTCAAGCTCTCGAAGAGCTGGGAGAGAATCCGCTTGGAGCTTCTCTCAATATCAAGGCGAAAGATCCATCTCAATATGAAAGTATTTCTAAATATTTCGATGGCGAAGGGGCTCTTTCAAAAGGGGAGTTAACTATTGTCGACAAGATAGATTATCATCAAAACAAAATCGTTATTGATAAATTGACTTCTATTATCAAGGGGGCCAAAGAGCTTGGCTTTGCTGTCTCTATTATCCTTATTTTTATTTCGATTTTAATTACCTTCAATACTATCCGCCTTATTATCTATATGTCTCGCGAAGAGATCAATGTCATGAAGTTAGTCGGGGCTGGGGGCCGATATATCAGAGGTCCGTTCGTTGTTTCTGGGGTTATCGTCGGAGTTTTTTCCTCATTGCTAACGACAATAATTTTCTTGCCGGTGTCTATTTGGCTCGGAAATAAAATGACTGATTTTATCGGTATCAATCTTTTCTCATACTATAAATCAAATTTCTTCCAGTTGTTTATTATAATGCTTGGTATTGGAATTTTAATTGGAAGTATTTCTAGTATTTTTGCAATTCATAGATATTTAAGAAAATAATTTGGTATGGATAATAAAAAAACAGTAGAAAAGAAACTACCTGAATGCAAATATATATTTGTTATTGGTGGAGTCATCTCTGGTGTGGGGAAGGGTATCACTGCTTCATCCATCGGACGAATTCTTTCTGACCGAGGTCAACGTGTCACTTCTATTAAAATTGATCCATACATAAATATGGATGCTGGGACGATGAATCCGACAGAGCACGGAGAGGTCTTTGTGCTCGATGATGGTGATGAGACGGATCAAGATATGGGCAACTACGAGCGTTTCTTGGGAGTTGATTTATCCCGTACGAATTATATGACGACTGGGCGAGTTTACCTGAGTGTTATAGAAAAAGAGAGGAATCTTGAATATGGTGGAGCTTGCGTACAAGTTGTCCCACACATTCCGCTTGAGGTCATTCGCCGAATTGAAGAAGCCCGTGATAAAGCGAAGGCCAGTGTGGTTGTTATAGAAATTGGTGGAACTATCGGTGAATACGAGAATATCCTATTTTTAGAAGCGGCTCGTATGATGAAGCTTCGAGCTCCCGGTAGCGTCTTTTTTGTTGTTGTTTCTTATTTACCAATACCAAATAATCTTGGTGAGATGAAAACAAAACCGACCCAGCATGCAGTTCGTACTTTAAACGCTTCGGGAATTCAGCCAGATATTATTATTGCTCGAAGTAAAATAATACTAGATGAAAAAAGAAAAGAAAAGATTTCAATGTTCTGCAACGTTCCCGTTGACCACATAATTTCTGCTCCTGATGTAAGTAGTATTTATGATATTCCAATAAATTTTGAGAAAGAAGGTTTGAGCGACATAATCTGCAAAGCCATGGGTATGACTTGTAATGTTGAATTAAGTCAGGATCATTACAATTGGGCTAAATTTGCTAAATCTACGCATTCTTATAAAGGAGAGTTAAATATTGCAATTGTCGGAAAATATTTTGAGACAGGTGATTTCACCCTTTCGGATTCGTATTTGAGTGTTATCGAAGCGATTAAATATTCAGCATATACTTCTGGGCGCAAACCAATCCTAACTTGGATTTCTTCAGTTGAATTCGAGAAAGATCCAAAGTCGGTCAAGAAATTGTCGAAGTTTGATGGCATCATCGTTCCTGGGGGCTATGGCTCACGAGGAATTGAGGGGATTTTGATGGCGATAAGTTATGTTAGGAAGAATAAAATTCCGTATTTCGGACTTTGCTATGGTATGCAACTTATGGTCATCGAGTATGCTCGCAATGTCTTGGGTCTCAAAGATGCGAATTCCAGAGAAATAAATCCAAATTCGAAAAATCTTGTGATTGATGCTATGGAGGATCAGAAAGAAAAAATTAAAAATAAAAATTACGGTGGAACGAATCGTCTCGGAGCGTATCCAGCTGTAATTAAAAAGGGGACAATAGCTGGGTCCGCATATAAGACGGACAAAATATCAGAACGTCATCGTCATCGCTATGAGGTGAATAATGAATACAAGGGTGCGTTAGAAAAAGCTGGAGTTATTTTCTCTGGGATGTCACCTAGTGGTGAGTTGTGCGAGATAGCTGAATTAAAACAGAGCATACATCCATTCATGCTAGGGACGCAATTCCACCCAGAGTTCAAAGCTCGACCATTATCACCCCATCCACTCTTCACTGCTTTTGCCAAAGCTTGTATTAAGAAAAACTCCAACAAATAGCTCTCTTCATCGGGACCGCATAATTTTCTGGTGAAAATTTGCTCTGGCTCGGCCCGCCGGCCTTGCGCGCGCCCCGCCTCAGAGTCTATTTGTTTTCGTTATTATTTTTTAATTTAATGAATCTTTGCCGTCTCTGAACTGGCTATTTTTTATTATTTCTAGGATTTCGTCTTCGCTGTCGCTTATCATATATATATTCACATCGCTACTGCTGACTGTTTGATATTTATTTAATAAATTTTCTCTTATCATACTGTCGATTGGCCCCCAGAATTCAGAGCCGAAAAGGATTACGGGGATTCTTCCTATTTTATTTGTTTGCTGAAGGGTTAGAATCTCAAAAAGCTCATTGAGTGTGCCGAATCCTCCAGGGCAGAAAATACAAACTTCTGTCGAGAAGGACATCGCTGATTGTCTAGCGAAAAAGTAATGAAAGGGGATTTCGTCGGTTAGATAAGGATTTGCTGTTTGTTCGGTTGGGAGTTTGATTGTAAGTCCGACAGATTTACCGCCAGCTTCGAAGGCGCCCCTGTTGGCAGCTTCCATAATCCCAGGGCCTCCACCAGACAAAACGGCGTAATTTAATTCTTTAGTTATCCGATATGCCAACTTCCTGACGCGCTCATAAAAAGGTTGGCCATCTTTTATTCTTGTTGACCCATACATAGTAACAGCAGGATTATATTCTCTTACGATATCGATTCCTTGGTGGAATTCCTCCGTCATCATCTTAAATTTTACCGTCTCGATTTTTTCTTCTTCGCTCATCCCATTAGAAGTAGTCCTACGGACATACATAAATTAATTAATAAATTCGAAAATTAACCATTGTCTTTATATCACCCCGTTCTCTTGTATTACATGTATGACTTCTAACGGGATTTATAATGATTCTACTCCAATTTTGCTCTTTTTCCAAATTGTTTTTTACCCATTTTGTGGTACTATGTTCATATTATTGCCGAATGGTGTAATGGTAGCACGTCTCCCTCTGGAGGATGATATTGGGGTGAGCTTGGGATAAGGGGCCCAAGCGCAAGACCGGAAGACGACGGTCTGAGGTTGGGTCGCGTAAATTTTCAGCAGAAAATTATATGTGACCGAGTCCCTGACAAAATATAATATTGCCAGTTCGTCTAATGGTAGGACACATCCCTCTGGAGGATGGTATTGGGGTTCGAGTCCCTGACTGGCAGCCAGTTTGAGATATGGGTTTAAATTCCAAGAGGTCTAAAGGCCAATTAATTTAGTTAGTCATGAAAACAAAAAATTTAACCGATGAACAAATGAAATTGTATTTTGTTGAACATATCAGATATGAGATGCAGCAACTTATAAATGCTACAGATGCAATAAATAGACAACTAGCTATATGTAATGGACTTCAATATATGATAGTTGAATCGTTTGCGATTCATTTAAGAAATTTAATTACTTTTCTTTATCCTTACTCAAAACGTGAAAACGATGTATGTGCAGAGGATTTCTTTGTTGATGCAAATAAATGGCAAAGTCTGTGTCCAGCAATAAGTGTAATACTTAAAAATGCAAAGAGCCGCGCAGATAAAGAAGTTGGTCACCTTACAACATTGCGACAATTTGGTACTCCTGAATCTAAAAAATGGAGTGTTTCTGACCTAATAGACGAAGTAATGCCAATTTTAAAAATTTTCTGTGAAGCTGCGGACAAAGTAGAATTAATAAATTGTTTTAAGCCGATATGGGATCAGTACGTTTACACCAAAAGACTCCGCCCAGTCTGATAATAGCTACTCCGAAGAGGATCAAAATGGCAAAATTGAAATAATTTAAAAATCCCTGTGGAGTGAGGTATGGAAATATCCGAGACCGAACTGTCTAGCCAGCAAAAGCGAGGTTATTTCGCTCGAGATGCGTTAAAGTCTATTAATTTAAGTCTATCAGCGATATAATATAAATATTATGGAAAACAACAATAAAATATTATCGAGGTTTGAGAATGAAGGTAGTGTAAAATATTACAAGGAATTTAATAGAAAATTTGAAAAAGCAAGATCAACTTTTATTATGTTAATTGGTGTTTTTGCTGGAGCAATTATTATAAGTGTAATTTTAAATTATATATCACTAATTTTAGGAATACTATTATTAATAATCTGCTCTTCTATAATAATTGGATTTAGTAAAATACTAAATATTATATGGCTTAACAATACTTATACATTAGCAAAAAATGGAGCACTAGAAGATGAAATAAAAAAGTTATAAATTTATGGATAAAATATTAAATAAACCATACTATATAAAAACTGGAAATATTTTTTGTCTCTATCATCCTATTCATGAAATGGAAGGAGATCAAACTTCTCATAATTTACCATACTTTACAGAAGAAAAAATAATGGGTCAATATAGTTCCTTGGAGGAACTACAAACTCGTAGTGTGGAATTATATGGTGAAAAAGCTGAGGAAAAAATTAAATAAATTCTAACAACATCTTAAAGAGCCAATCTAATTTAATTAATATTAATTCAAAATCAATAAATATGTTTAGCATACAATTAATTATAGGGGTGTTGTTTAATATTCTAACTTCTTTATCTCCATTTATTCCCAAAAAAAGTAATATACCTAAAGAACACTTGTTTAAAAGATATTATCTAGTTTGGTTCATAGTCTTATTACATTATTTAAGTTTTCTTTTTATAATATTTTCTCCAGGAAATATATTTATAAATATTGGGATATGTATTCTTTTGCATGTTCTTATTAATCCATTAATAAGAATTAAGAGCAAACTTCCTTTGGTGTAGGAGTTTGTACTCTATACATTAAAATTACTCTTATTTTCATCAAAAAGGTTCCAACATCGTCCCAGCCAGTCAGCCAGCATTATTAGTTTAATTTTGTTATAATAATTTTATGATTGAAAATATTTATCCAGAAGATTGGAAACAAACACGAGGGTTTTATTCACCAGCAAAGAAAATTGATCTAGGGAATGCTTATTTGATATTTGTGACGGGTCAGCAGGTAGGTAAAAACGAAAACGGGGAACCAATAACAGATGATATTGAAGAGCAGACCGAGATTGTCTTTCAAGCCATAGAGAAAATACTAAAAGCAGCGGGCGCATCCATGGATGATGTGGTGAAAGCCCAGATATTTCTGACTGACATAAATGACTTTCCAAAAGTTTCAGCTATTCGAGACAAGTGGTTTGCAAATAGCAAACCAGCCAGTACTTTATTGGAAGTGAATGCCATGACCCGCAAAGAAACTAAGATCGAAATCGAAGTAACCGCGATTATTAAGAAATAATTTTATGAAAAGTTTTCTTGAGCACTTATCCATAAATGTTTCAAATCCAGATAAATCTTTTCCTTTTTATAAGGATTTGTTTATGTTTTTGGGCTATAAAATTATTAAGGATAAAAAAGATGGTATAGCATTTAGAAAAGAGGGAACTCCAGATTTTTGGATAAAGATTACTGAACCGCAATACACAAAGAATAGATTTCATAGGAAAAATACCGGACTCAATCACTTGGCCTTTAAGGTTGATTCAAAAGAAGAAGTTGATGATTTTTTTAATAAATTTATTCAAGCAAAGAATATTAAAACTTTATACGCCACACCTAAAGCATTCTCCGAATATGAATCAGATTATTATGCTGTATTTTTTGAAGACCCCGACAGAATTAAAATAGAAATTTTATATTATTAGATAAACTTGGCAAGAATGGTTCTAATTAGGCTAGGTGCTTGACGTAATAGTTTATAGTGATAGACTTCAACCCAGAGACTGATCTTTAGAAAACAACAGTGATTCCCCTTAATCGGGGAGCAGGCTAAACCGGGTCCGAATGGATAAAAAAGTTGATGAACTTTTGTTCACCGCCGATCAATAAATTGGTTCGCCGCCTGGGGTAATAGGACTTCAATTAATCGGTTCGAAGTATCCTGAGTAGGTCATTGATTTGACTGAATTAATCTGTCCTATTTATAGCAGATAAGCCTAAAAAGTTCTCTCTCATGCCCATCCTTGTGATGGGCTTTTTTTATAGATATGGTTTAAGGACCTATCTAGGGATTTTTTGTTTGTTTGGTATAATACATATATGAAAGAAAGATTTAAATATATTGGTTCCTCATATCTAATTCTCATTGAGGAGGATAGGATTTTATTATTGAAAAGAGAAAATACTGGATTTATGGATGGGTATTATGGGCTACCTGCAGGACATTTAGATGGAGGGGAAACATCTCGAGAAGGAGGAGCTAGAGAATTTAAAGAAGAAATCGGTATTAATGTTAATCCGTTAGAATTAAAAGTTGTTCATATAATGCACAGAAAGGGAGAACAAGACGAACGAGTTGATTTTTTTATGGCAACAGATAAATACACAGGAGAAATTAAAAATTGTGAACCTAATAAATGTGGTGATTTGTCTTGGTTTTCGCTAAACAATTTACCCCAAAATATTATTCCATATATAAATCAAGCCATACAAAAATACAAAGAAGGAATATTTTATTCAGAGTGGGGGTGGAATGATAAATAATTTTATGAAAAGAATTATTCTGGCATCCACTTCACCAAAAAGAAAAGAATTACTTGAAAAAGCAGGTTTGATTTTTGATGTTGTCTCGTGTAATTATGAAGAAGATATGACACTTGATCTGATACCAAGTGAATTAGCCAAGTTTTTATCGAGAGGTAAAGCTGAAAGTGTTGCGAAAGATTTTGAAGATGCGATTATTATTTCTGCAGATACATTTGTATCATTTCAAAATAAAGTTATCGGTAAGCCTCATACAGAGGAAAATGCTCGGATTACCTTAAGAACACTAAGTGGGAATACTCATTCTGTTTTTACGGGTTTTACCATTATTGATACAAAGGAAAACAAAATTATTTCAAAAGCATTTGAAACAAAGGTTACATTTAAGGAATTATCAGACGAAATTATTCATAATTATATTAAAACAGGGAATCCTCTAAAATATGCTGGTTCTTATACCTTGGGGGATATCATGGATAAGTTCATCGAAAAAATAGAAGGGGATCATTCAAATATTATTGGTCTTCCAGTTGATGATGTAATGGAAACCCTAAAAGAGTTTGATATTGAATAATCTGATATAATAATTTTATGAAAAAAATAAAAAATAGAGAAATTGAGAAAGTTTATACGATGGGGGAGTTTGTGAAGAAATTACGCCGGCTGGCGGATTCACTTGAAAAGGGGAAGAAGTTTTCCATTCAAGTAGCAGGAGAGAAAATAAATGTGCCGAAAGATGCAATAATAAATATCGAACACGAAAAAAATAAAGGGGATGAGGAAGTTGAATTCCAAATTAAGTGGAAGAATTAAATTAATTTATCTCGATGTCAACATAGACGACCTGGGGGAATTTCTCCCTAATTTTTTTCTCGATGTCGTCTATATGGTTTCCAACCAAGCGCGGAATACGGTCAGTCATTTTAAACATTAGCTTTGTAAATTCTTGAAAATCATTTTTTATACCATCGAATTCTTCTTTTAGATCGCCGGCCTCATATATCTCTTCATACAAAGGAGAGCCATTCCACTCGACAGTAGTATAAATTCTATATTTATTGATATCGATAGCTACAGATTTAAATTCAGAAATATTTTCAATGCATGGGTCTTCTAAAAGAAATTCAATAATTTCTTCGGTCACTTCTTCGTCGAGAGATTTACCGATAATATAATTATGATTTTTAACAATAAGTAAAATAGCTAAAAATCCCAAGATAAGTCCAACTATTATTCCGCCAATAGAGTCGTAGAGGTTGTTGCCAGTGATATGCATTAAAAATTGTGCCGAAAGAGCTACCAAGACGCCAAGGACAGCTGCACTGTCTTCGTATACGACAGCAAGAGTGACAGGGTCGGCATCAGCAAAAATTTTCATAGAAAATTTTTTCTTTCCTTTTAGTTCTTTTATAGCAATTAGTAATGTTATTCCCTCTACAATAAAGGCAATACACAAAACAATGATACTAAAATAACTAAAACTAACAACTTCATTAATATTGTAGTGTATTAATGAGTTTATAGAATGATATATTGTAACTCCGGCTCCAATAAATAGAATTCCGCAAGCAGAAATGAGTGACCAGAAAAATCTCTCAATGCCATATCCATATCCTCGGGAATTATCGGCTGGTCTTTTTGATCTTTTGAGACCGATTAATAATAGTGATTGATTCAAGGTATCAGCAAAACTGTGGACGCTTTCGGCAAACATACTAGCAGAACCAGAAAAAACAGCTACGATAGTCTTTATAATTGTAACAAAAGTATTACCTAATAAGGCAGAAACGACAGACCTATTCCCTAGGGTTTTATGCGACATTTATAGATTATAACACAATTTGACAGAGTAATGCCTGATACACATAAAATAATTAGTCGGGGTAACCTCTGTTTCGTGGTTTTTGCTTTTAATTGATAAAAAGGATAGACTTTAACTAATAATCATAATAACTTGCTCTTAGGAGTAAGTAATCAAAATAATTTTATGGGAAATTTTCAAGGAGGTGGAGGAGGTAACAGGGGAGGAGGTTTTAGAGGTGGCAATGGTGGGGGGAATCGTGGAGGAGGTGGAGGATATCGTGGTGGGGGAGATAGGGGTGAGACGACGATGCACAAGGCTACTTGTGATGAATGTCACAAAAGTTGTGAAGTTCCTTTTCGTCCATCAAGTGATAAGCCAGTATATTGTAATGAATGTTTTTCAAGTAAAAGAAAAGAGGAAGATCGTGCACCAAGAAGAGAATTCAATGATCGAGGTCCAAAGAGGGATTACAATGATAGACCTGCACAACCTTCATTTGCGAAACCAGTAGCAGTTTCGAATGATTCGATAAAGCAATTGAGTGAAATAAGTGCGAAGCTTGATCGTTTAATTATTGCCATAGAAAAGATTTCTCCTGTTGCTAAAAAAGTTGAGACAAAAAAAGCTCCAGCTGTTAAAGCTGTTGCCAAGAAAGTAGTAGTAAAGAAAGTAGCAGTGAAGAAGAAAACTAAATAAGTAAATATACTTATCGTTCGTACTTTTGTACTCAAAAGTTTTAGAAAGTAATATAATTTTGTTTTATAAAATAGAAAGAGGACATCGCGATGAAGCAAATGTCCCCTTTTTATTTTCGTTAGCCCAAATATTTCCTGAGCAGTTTTGCCCGCGAGCTCTGCTTCAACTTGTGTTCCGCCCTTTCTTTTATTTGACGGACCCTTTCGCGAGTTAGATCCAAATCTTTTGCGATTTCATCCAGTGTCTGCTCATTTCGGCCATTTAGCCCATAAAATTTCCTTATGATCTCAGCTTCTCGCTCACTAATTGATTTTAGTGAACGATCCAGATTTTTTTCCAAAGATTCAGAGATTAAACCAGCATCAGGTTTTGATGAGTTTTCATCCAGAAAGACATCATATAGGTTGGTCTCTCCGTCAGTTGCGAGGGGTGCGTCCATTGAAACATGACGGGTACGGCTGTTCATTAACAATTTGACATTCTCTATGGTATGACCAGCTAAATCAGAAACATCATCTTCGGTGGGGGGTCTTTCTAATTGTTGCTCTAGGTCAGAAATTGATCTGTTAATTTTATTTGCTTCGCCGACTTTATTAAGAGGCAAACGAACAATTCGTGCTTGTTCAGCCAACGCCTGCAAAATTGATTGCCGTATCCACCAGACAGCGTAGGAAATGAATTTGAAACCTTTGGTTTCATCAAATCTCTGGACTGCCTTGATTAGACCAATGTTTCCCTCATTAATCAAGTCCGGCAATGTCAGTCCCTGGTTTTGATATTGCTTTGAAACTGATACTACAAAACGGAGATTTGCTTTTACCAGCTTATCAATAGCTTTTTGATCGCCCCTTTTTATGCGTTGGGCAAGTTCGATTTCCTCTTCTGGGCTGATTAATTCCTCCTTACCAATTTCCAGAAGATACTTATCTATCGAATCTTCTCGACGGGTAATTGATCTTGTAATCTTTAGCTGTCTCATTATCTTAAGTTTTTTGGGTATACAATGTGGGTTGTTTACCCGATTTATACCACACTTTCAGGGAAATACAAAGGTGGGTTTGTGTAAATAGTTTATTTGTAATAAAATTAAGAAATGGAACTAAAAAACAAGGTAGTAATTATAACCGGAGGAACAAAAGGCTTGGGGAAGGCGATGGCTACGGCTTTTATGAAAAATGAAGCGAAGGTGGTTGTCTGCTCACACAATGAAGAAGAATTCGAAAATCTTTCAAAAGAAGGTCTTGTTTGTGTAAAAGCTGATGTCACTAAAGAGGAAGAATTAAAAAATTTATTAGAAGCAGCTAAAGAGAAATTCAGCCAAGTTGATATCTGGGTAAATAATGCAGGCATCTGGCTACCGCATCTCCCTATTGAACAAACCGACTGGAAGAGGGCTCATGATTTATTGGAAGTTAATTTATTTGGAACAGTCTATGGTTCAAAAGTAGCACTTTCGCAAATTAGAAAACAAGGGTCTGGGATAATCTTGAATATCATCTCGACAAGTGCTCTAGAGGGCAAACTAAATGAGACTGCATATTGTGCGAGTAAGTTTGCAGCAATGGGATTTACAAAATCTCTCAGAAAGGAAGTCGACGGGAAAGATATTAAAGTCCTCGCCGTTTACCCTGGGGGTATGAAAACAAATCTATTTGATGAGAGAAAACCAGAAAATTATAACGAATATATGGAATCAAGTTTTGTCGCCGAGACAATCATAGAAAATCTTAAAAAAGAGAATCCAGAAGAAGAATTAGTTATTCGGAGATAAAATTAAAAATTTTCTTTTTCCCCTTTCTATTTAACCCAAAATGATGTAAAGTAAGCACTTATATGGCTCACGGAGAAGTAGTAATACGTTTTGAAAAAGTTTCTTTCGAATATGGTCACAATAAGCCAATCTTGGACTCGGTTGATTTTTCTGTGCGCAAAGGTATGAAGGTCACAATCATGGGTCAAAATGGTGCTGGGAAGAGCACTATCTTTTCTCTAATTACCAAAGCTCAAGTTCCAGAAGAAGGGCAAATACATTTGGCACAACGTACGACCATCGCATTATCTCGCCAAGTCATTCCTCGCGAGGAACTAGAGTTAACGATTAGAGAATTTTTTACCTCCTCCGCCAAGGCTTCGGCGGGTCAAGGAAAAATATACAATATAGATAAATTAATAGATGATGTTCTCGAGGTTGTAAATCTAAAAGGCCACGCACAAGTCCACGAGAGAATTGTCTCGTCTTTTTCTGGTGGACAACAAGCGCGCTTGCTACTCGCGTCAGCCTTAATCCAAGAGCCAGATGTTTTATTGCTTGATGAGCCGACAAATAATTTAGATAAAGCTGGCATTTCTCATCTGACAGATTTTTTGGTGAAGTATAAAAAGACAGTTATTGTCATTTCTCACGATGCGGAATTTTTGAATAGATTTACAGACGCAGTTCTTTACTTGGACGTCTATACCCGTAAGATTGAGCAATATGTCGGAAACTATACAGACGTCCGTGATCAAATCACTGCTCGTATGGAACGCGAGAATCGTAAAAACGCACTACTTTCGAAAGAGATTTTGGCCAAGAAAGAACAAGCCAATGCTTTTGCGAAGAAAGGGGGAGGTCTTCGTCTTGTTGCTAAAAGAATGCGAGAAAAAGCCCTCGAATTAGAAGAAGAGAAAGTTGATGTTCGGAAAGAAGATAAAACTATCCGACCTTTTACAATTCCAGTCCAAGAAAATATGACAGGGGATATTTTAAATTTATCATCTGTTTCAATATATAAAAATCACAAAGTAAAAAAGATTAAAGTAAATTTGAAACTTAGAAAAAATAAGCATTTGCTTTTGTCTGGTCCAAATGGAATAGGGAAGAGTACCTTGCTTGAGTTGATCTCCAACCGAAAAGAAGAAGGTGCTGTCATTCCACCTGATGTTCGTGTTGGATATTATCGGCAAGATTTTTCAACTCTTAATTTTAATGATACAGTTTATGAATCTCTCGCAGACACTTCTAGAAAGGTACTAGGTAAAGTTAACGAAGAAGCAATCCGTTCAACCGTGGCCGGCTTTCTTATAACTGGGGATATGGTCCATACAAAGATTGGAAGTTTGTCAGAAGGGCAGAAGGGGTTAGTGGCCTTTGCTAAACTCGTACTGACACGCCCAGGACTGCTTATCCTAGATGAACCGACGAACCACATTAATTTCCGTCATTTACCCGTTATTGCCAAAGCCTTAGATCAATATCAGGGAGCGATGATTATTGTCTCTCACACTAGAGAATTTTTAAAACAAATTCGTATCGATGAGACCTTAGATTTAGACAAATAAATTGATATTTGTGTCAAAAGTCAGTTTAATTTGCTATAATATAAGAGTTAATATTAATTTAAACATCTATGAAATTCACATTTAAAATAGGTTCAAAAATTAAAGAAGTTTGGTCTTTATACAAGAAGCATTTTACTAATTTTTTACTCCTAACAATTATAACTTTTGTGATCCAATTTTTTGGGTCTCAAGATAATTGGATATTAACACTAATCCTTAACTTGATAAATTTATTGTTATCATACGTTTGGATTCGTTCAATCTTGAGTCTGATTGATAAAAAAGAGTTTAAGCCGTTCTCTCACGAGATGACTCCTTCAATGGAGCAATATTGGAACCTTCTTAAAACAACAATTTTGTATTCATTGTGCGTTCTCGCGGGGTTTATTTTATTGGTGATTCCAGCTTTTTATGTTACAGGGCGTTTGATGTTCTCTGTCTATCTGTCTATCGAGAAAAATCAAGGCGCGAGAAAATCGATAAAGGAATCATGGAATATGACGAGGGGCTATGGTTGGAAATTATTCTGGAAAAGTTTTGTAATTGGATTGTTTATGGTTATTGGGTTTGTTGCCTTCTTTGTAGGTTCATTCATAACTTATCCAATAGGGATGGTTGTTTTAATTATGATGTATCGTGAATTCTCTCTATTTTCAAGAACAAGAGTCACCACTACGGAAGAAAGTCAAACTAATTAATGGATTTTATTGTTCAAAATTTAGTTCCGTATTTGTTACTATATAAATATGTAACTATTTTTCTCATTGCTTTCTTTGCGGCCTTTATCGTGCCCGTGCCATCGGGGAGTATTTTGATGGCCGCATCGGCTTTTGCTAGCTTCGGCTATTTTAATTTATTTTGGGTGATAATTATTTCTATCATCGGGAATATTTTAGGGGATAACCTTGGTTATTGGGTAGCGAGAATTTATGGCAAGGAAGTTCTCTCGAAGATTGGTTTCCGGAAGGTTCTCGAATCGAGAGTTTTAAAGAATATTGAAAATGAATTCAACAAACGACCTGGTTTTATTGTTTTCGCTAGTCGATTTGAAGTTCTCTCGACCTTGTCAGTTAATCTTCTTTCTGGTCTAAGTAAAACAAGTTATAAAAAATATTTTTTGCACGAATCATTCGGTAGTGTCGCTCAGGTTTGTGTTTACTCATTGCTCGGATATCTTTTCGCAGATAATTGGGAGTCGGTGAATACCGCTATTGGCCAATTCTCTCTTCTAATAGGGCTAGCTGTTATCCTATTTTTAATATCTTTTGGGAGAAAGAAGATAATAAATAAACTTGGCTAATCGATACTAATTTAAGTCAAATTGTGCTAATATTGTATTTGTATAACTAACTTATATCTATATATGACTGTATATTATGGAAATGAAACGAAAAAAGCCCTTAAGAATTTCCCTTTTTCTATGCATAGTGTAAAAGAGGAATTTATCCTTTCTATCGTCAAAATCAAAAAGGCTGCATCCCTCGCCAACCACAAGGCTGGGAGTTTGAATATCGCGGTAAGGAATGCGATTGTGAAGGCCTGTGATGAAATATTGAACGATAAAAACGCCGAGCAATTTTTGCTGACTAGTTTCCAAGGTGGGGCAGGGACGGCTATCAATATGAATGTCAATGAAGTATTGGCAAGTAGGGCCACAGAAATTTTGAAAAATAAAATTATAGTTCACGCCAATGATGATGTGAATCTCAGTCAATCGACGAATGATGTCAATCCTTCAGCTTTAAAAATTTCAACTCTTATTTTATTAAAAGAATTAGATCTGTCTTTGGCCTCTCTCATAAAATCTTTCGAGCTCAAATCAAAAGATTTTAAAAATATTTTGAAGCTTGGGCGGACTCATTTGCAAGATGCGATACCCACGACTCTGGGGGCCGAGTTTGAATCCTATGCAGATAATCTAAAAAAACATAAAGAAAATTTGAAGAAAGTAAAAGAGGTGTCAGCGATTTTAAATTTGGGGGGCACGGCTATTGGCAATTCCATAAATGCAAACCCTAGGTATATTAAAGAAATTTATATTGAATTAAATAAAATCACCGGAGAAAAATTCTTAAAAGCCAAAAATTTTATGTCGAAGACTAGTAGCCATACAGATTTTCTCGAGATTTCTCAATTTGTCGTTTCTCTTTGTGTTGAGCTTTCAAAAATGGCGAATGATTTGAAGTTTATGTCATCGGGGCCCAATGGGGGAATCGGTGAAATAATTTTACCAGAACTCCAGAAGGGATCTTCTATAATGCCCGGGAAGGTGAATCCTGTTATGCCAGAAGTTATCAATCAATTATATTATCTAGTTTCAGGAAATAATTTAACTATTGAGAAGGCAGCCGAAGGGGCTCAGATGGAGCTAGGAGTTATGCTTCCAATTATTTCAGATAAATTACTTGAATCAATAAAGATTTCGACAGAGGCAATAAATCAGTTCGATAAACTTTGTGTTTCGGGGATAAAAGCTGATAAGGATAAATGCCTTGCTCACCTAGAGGAATCTACTGCTTATGCGACCCTTCTCGTCCCCAAGCTTGGTTACGATAAAGTCGCAGAGATTGTGAACAAATCGATGAAATCAAAGAAGAGATTTAAAGATGTTGTTCTCGGTGATAAATATTTATCATCAGAAGAGTTTGATAAAATGGTCAATAATTTTATCAAGAGTTTGTAATTATTAATTAAATTTTATAAAAAATATGAAAAAAGGATATAAAGATAATATTGAAAAATTAACAACCGAAAATGGCAATTTCCGCAAGGTCCTGTATACAGGAGCGCATTGTCAGCTTGTCCTTATGAGCTTGGGTGCCAATGAAGAGATAGGTTCTGAGGTCCACGAAGAGAATGATCAATTTTTCCGCTTTGAGAGTGGTTCTGGAAAAGTTGTAATTAATGAAACAGAATATGAAGTCAAAGATGGCGATACTGTCATTGTCCCATCCGGATCACAGCACAATGTCATTGCAGGGGCAGATGGTTTGAAACTTTATACGATTTATTCTCCAGCTCATCATAAGGATGGTATAGTCCGAACGACAAAACAAGAAGCTGAAAGTAATGAAGCTCCGTTTGATGGCGTAACAACAGAGTAATAATGTTTAGATTAATTTATAAAAATATAATAAAGCCAGTACTTTTTCTTTTTCCGGCCGACGATGTCCATATCTTTTTCTTAAAGATGGGGAGATTTCTAGGTAGATGTAAAACAGCGAAATGGAAAGTCAGAATTTTATTTTCTTACAAAAATAAAATTCTGGATCAGAATGTCGCAGGTATAAACTTCGAAAATCCGATTGGTTTGGCCGCCGGGTTTGATTATGATGCTGACCTTATAAGTATTCTACCTTCTGTTGGTTTCGGCTATCACACCATTGGGACGGTCACACTTCTCCCTTACGTGGGGAATCCGAAGCCGATGCTAGGGCGTCTTCCAAAATCAAAATCACTCCTAGTGAACAAAGGGTTCAAGAGCATGGGCCTAGAATCTATCTTAAAGAAGATAAATAATTCTGAAAAGAAAATTCCACTTGGTTTAAGTATTGGTTCTACTAATCAACCATATAAAAAAGTGGAAGATATGATAGAGGACATTAGTCAGTCATTCAAAAGAGTTCTACCTCTCGACTACTTTGATTATTTTGAATTGAATATAAGTTGTCCGAATCTGATCAACGTTGAAAATCTGAAGGATAAGTTTGATGAACCAATTGGTCTTGGAATGCTCCTTAATAAATTGTCATATCTAAATATAGACAAACCGCTTTTTATAAAAATGTATTTAGAAAAAAGTTCGGATGAGACTTTGACCTTAGCTGAAGTAGCCTCACGGCACTTATTTGTCAGTGGATTAATTTTTTCAAATTTAGTCAAGGATAGGACAAATCCACATTTTGATAAAGAGGAAATTGAAAATGCCGGCAAGGGAAATTTCTCGGGTAAGCCGACGGAGAAAATTACAAATAATTTAATCAGCGAGGTTTATAAAAAATACAAAGATAGGTTTATTATTATTGGTTGCGGAGGAGTCTTCACTGGGGCGGATGCCTATGAGAAGATAAAGAGGGGCGCGACACTTATCCAAATGATTACTGGGATGATATACGAAGGCCCAAGCCAAATAGGAAATATAAATAGAGAGCTTGCGAAATTACTCAAAAAGGATGGATATAAAAATATAAACGAAGCAGTTGGGAGTTATCATATATAAAAAAACGATCAACGGAGAGCTGATCGTTTTCGTTTATAGCAGCTGGCGCTAGCTATTTTTCTTTTTCCTGTTCTAAATGTAACTTGAACAGGTATCTTTTTTTATTGTTCACAGAACCGGGATTTTGGATTTTATGTCCAACAAAAGTAATAACTCCGTTGTCCTTATCAAATTGAACCAATCTTCCCTTCGCGAAGTCTCTAATATATCCCCTCGATTTAAAAAGCAAATCGCATGATTTGGGGATACTTGATACTCTTACCAGTTCGGGGAACCGATAAAGATGGCCAACAACAATAGGGTCTTTTCCCCATTCGTAAAGAGTGCAATCAAGTTTCTTAGTCATAATAAAGAATGAATTTGTTTAGGAATTTAGGATACTTAACTCGTTTTTTATACTACTCCACTCTTAAAATAAGTCAAATTTTGACTTTTTGTTTAAAATAAAAAAGTGTTATACTTTACCTATGGAAAAGAAGAAAAACCATCTTAAGAAAGAGAAAAACATCCTCTACACTGGCTTTGGAGATAAGGGCACGACCACCTTATATGATTGCAAACAGGGGAGGATTTCAAAAAGCTCAATTCTAGTAGAAGCCCTCGGGTCAGTAGATGAACTGAATGCCTATTTAGGGATAATAAAAGTATATTCAGATCTTGATACAGTTTTTTTAAAGACAGGAAACCTGTCTGCGCAGGCAGGGAAAAAAGTTTTTTATTCTAAAATTATAGAGGATATCCAGCAAACTCTTTTCGTCATTCAAGCCGAGCTCGGGGGGTCAACGATGTCGGTCAGTAAAAAAGAATTAAATAAAATAGAAAAAATAATAGATGAAATTGGAGAGATCTTGCCTCCTATAACAACTTTTACAATTTCAGGCGGAAGTATTATTAGTGCCGGCCTTGATTTTGCGAGAACTCTTTCTCGCAAGTCTGAAAGAAGGGTGGTCGCTGTCGCTCTTGAAGGGAGTAGAAAAATTGGGCCGGGGACGATATCATATATGAATAGACTTTCAAGTGTTCTCTTCGCGATGTCTCGATATGCAAATTACATTTTCGCTATTCCAGAGAACCATCCAGATTATAATAAGTAACAAGTAGTAGGTAAAAAGATTCAAAAAACCAAAACGCGCGATCGCGCGTTTTGGTTTTTTGTTTATTTATTTGCAAAGGAGTATATTGTATTAGCTATGAGAAGTGATGAAGAAATAATAAAAGAATATTTGGCTGGGGATGATGAATCGCTAAAGACTTTGATAGATAAATATACTTCATCTATTTATAACTTTTCGGCTAGGTTCGTCGGGGTTGATAATGCGAAAGATATTACTCAGGATGTCTTTTTGAAGGTCTGGCGAAATATAAAGAAATTTGATAGTGATAAGGCTAGTTTTAAAACTTGGATCTTCAGGATTGCTCGGAATACTATTACTGATTTTTTACGAAAAAAGAAATCAGTTAATTTTTCTTCACTAGACACAGAGGAAGGAACCTTTGAGGAAAATATTCCAGATGAAATAATTTTGCAAGATGAAATATTTTCAAAATTAGAAGACGTTGAAATGCTAAATAAAATTTTAGATAAAATACCTATCAATTATCGAGAGATTCTGGTCCTTTATTACCAGGAAGATATGACTTTCAAAGAAATAGGGGGAATGCTAGGCAAACCGCTGAACACCGTCAAAAGTTATCATCACAGAGCTTTGATATTACTAAAGGGCGAAATTGCACCAAAATTATAAATTAATCGTATATATAAACGTGGAACAAAATCTACAAAATTTATTCAAGCAAGCTATGCATCAACCAGGGAGTCGACTTTCGGGGGATATTTTTAGTTTGATTGAATATAAGAAGGCAAAAATAATCAAAGTTAAAAAGTTTGGTTATTTAGGCCTTAGTATATTATCACTATCTGGGAGTGTCTTCTCTATCTGGGGTCTTATTGAACAATCTACACAGTTAGGTTTCTTTAAGTATCTATCGTTGGCATTTTCAGATGGTGGTATTATCGCAACGTATTGGAAAGAATACACCCTTTCCCTAGTCGATTCACTCCCAGTCGCAAGCCTGGGGATGTCACTCTTCTTATTGTTTATTCTTTTCATTTCAATACGAGGAATTTCTTATCAATTTAAAAATAAAATATTAATAGCGTAAGTAGGAAAGGGAAGATTTGAAATAGTCTTATCAGAGAGACTTGGGAGGCTGTCGAGCCGAGCACGAGGAATTTTTCAGCAGAAAAATATCCGTGCTCTCTGAGAAGCGCTATTTCAAACCTGACCAATATTTATTGTTTGCAAAAATTTAAAATAATTATGAAAAATAAAATTAAAAAAATATTAGAATCAAAAACTTTTCTAGCAGTCATATGTACAATCGGAGTTTTAGCATTACTTTTCTTTGTTTTCCAAGCAGGAAGGCAAGCAGGTTTCAGAAAGGCATCATTTGGCCGTGATTGGGGGAGAAATTATGAGATGAATTTCGGTTCCCCTCGCCAAGGTCCTAAAATGATGGGTGAAGGATTTGGGGACTTTGGTAAATTGCCAAACGCTCATGGAGCAATCGGAAAAATTATTAAAATAGAGTTACCAACTCTTATCGTTCTAGATGAAAAAGACAAAACTGAGAAAGTTGTCCTAACAGATACGACCACACAAGTTCACAGAATGAGAGATGCCATAAAAATAGAAGATCTAAAGATTGATGACAATATAATTGTCATCGGAGAACCAAATTCTTTGGGTCAGATCGAAGCGAAATTCATACGATTTTTCCCAGTACCTTTCCAAACTCCTATTAAACCCAATTAACTTAATTAAAAAACCATGTTTAAAAAAATCAAAATACTTGTCTTGTCTCACAAGATTATAAGTGGAATATTAATGGTCGTCATCGTCGTAGCCATTTATCTGATTGCCAGAGGAAGTGTAAACGGAGAGACCAGATATGTGACAGAGATTGTAAAGAAGGGCAATATCACTATAGCCGCGACCGGGACTGGCCAAGTTGAAGCCTCAAATACATTAACCCTCAAGCCGAAGACAACCGGAGATATAACTTATGTAGGAGTTAAGGTTGGAGAGACTGTCAGAAAAGGTAAACTTATCGCGAGTGTTGACTCCCGTGATGCAAAAATTGCTCTCGAGAATGCTAAAATTTCTCTCGCTAAATTGACAACCCCAGACTCTCTGACTTTACTTCAAAAGCAAAATTCACTCACGAAATCATACAGCGATGCTTGGAATAATGTCGCTTCCTTTATAAACAATATGGACGTGATGCTTGATGAAGTCTATGGTCTTTATGACGCTGATGGATATCTAAGTTATAGTAATACGATGGCTCTTGGTAGGGTTGGTAAAGAAAAAGTGACTCTATCTGAAAGTAGTTATTATGATGCAAAAGATAGCATTAATGATCTGAGTGATCTTTATGAGTCATTATCTCAAACGAGTTCTAGAGAGGAAATTAAAAATTTAGTCGACAAGGCCTATGAATCTGCTCGAGTCATAGCAACTACAATCAAAACGACTGAACAGACTTTCAATTATGTAATCGGTTACCTCGATGATCAAAATGATTCTCTGGCTATCTCGACGAAGACGGACATCTCTTCTTGGCTTACGGACTCTAATAGTTATGTCAGTAATTTATTATCTTCGATTAATAGTATAGATGAAGATAATCAATCACTTAAAGATTTAACTATAGGAGCAGATGATCTTGATGTTAGGTCAGCGGAATTAACTCTTCTATCAAAACAATACTCTTATAATGATTGCTTTATCTATGCACCTTTCGATGGAGTAATTGCTACTCTTACAGCCAAGGTGGGGGAGTCATCTGGTTCAAGTATAGGAACATTGATAACTAATCAGAAAATTGCGACGATTTCATTTAATGAAGTTGATATTGCCTCTATAAAATTAGATCAAAATGTAAATTTAACTTTTGATTCGATAGAGGGGCTAACTATCCTCGGAATTGTCGCTGAAATAGACCCAGTGGGGACAGTCTCATCTGGAGTTGTAACTTATAATGTAAAGATTAGTTTTGATTCTAAAGATGAACGTATCAAACCAGGGATGAGTGTTAATTCTGAAATTGTTATAGAAGAAAAGAAAGATATTCTTGTAATAGAAAGTAGCGCCATTAAAACGAGAAATGGTAGATCGTCTGTCGATGTGTTTGAAAATCCAATTGAAGGAGGAGAAAATCCGCAAGGAGCAACATCTACAAATCCACCGACAAGGAAAATGGTTGAGTTGGGATTATCAGATGATACTGTCACAGAGATAGTCTCTGGATTAAAAGAAGGTGACCAAATTATTTCTAAAATTATCACTGGCTCTTCTTTGAAATCAAGCACAGCTAAAAGCACAACTACTGCTCCGAGTATTTTGAACTCTGTCGGTGGGAGGCCTCCAGTCGGGGCTACGGGAGAAATGAGAATAAGAGAATAATATGATTGAAGTAAAAAATATAACAAAAATATATAATTCTGGGGCAGAACCATTCCAAGCCCTTGATGATGTCAGTTTTAAGATAAAAGCTGGTGAATTCGTAGCCATCATGGGCCCTTCTGGTTCTGGTAAATCGACTCTCATGCATATCTTGGGGGCTCTGGATAGTCCGACGAGTGGGACGTATTTTCTGGACGGGAAAGATGTTTCAAAACTTTCTGATGATGAATTGGCGGATATAAGAAGAGATAATATCGGTTTCGTTTTTCAGTCATTCAATTTACTTCCTCGGACTACCGTTCTCAAGAATGTAATGCTTCCTCTCGTCTATGATGGTGTGCCTATAGAAGAAAGAGAGAAAAGAGCTAAAGAGTCTTTAACCCAAGCGGGATTTGACGAGACCCATTTTCATCATTTGTCGAATCAACTTTCTGGTGGGCAGATTCAACGTGTAGCTATCGCTCGGGCCCTGGTCAATAATCCTTCGATAATATTAGCAGACGAACCAACTGGTAATTTAGATACGAAAACGGGAGATATCGTTCTTGCTACTTTTGAAAAATTAAACAAAGAATATAATCGCACGATAATAATTATAACTCACGAGCAAGAGGTCGCTGAGCATGCGGACCGGATTTTATTTATAAGAGATGGGAAGTTAAGCGAGAATCCTATTAGTCACAAGAAAAGAATTGCTCTCAATTCAAATTAATTATGAAAACAAAAGATGTATTAAGTGAAACTTTTTCAGCATTAAAAGCCAATAAGGCTCGGACGGGTCTTACAATGCTTGGTATTGTCATCGGCATCGCTTCAGTTATCGCCATGACTGCTATTGGTCAAGGGGCCCAAAATTCTATTTCAGAAAGTATCGAATCAATCGGAGCAAATTTGATCATGGTTATGCCCGGAGCAGAGCGTTCGTTTGGAGGTCCGAATGCTTCTCGTGGTGGAGCTCAGACCTTAACACTTTTAGATGCAGAAGCCATCTCAAAAGAAGTTGCGAATGTATCGGCTGTTGTTCGCGAAGTTACGACTCGTAGCCAAGTAGTCGCGACAGGGACGAATACAAACACAAGTATTATCGGAACAGAGTCCTCGTATTTTACCGTCAGGAATGTGGATATTGATGAAGGTTTATTTATCTCTGATAAAAATGTTATTAGTAATTCGAAAGTAGCGGTCCTCGGAGCTACGACGCGAGATGATTTATTTGGTGAAGGAGCGACTGATGTCGTCGGTAAAAAAATTCGCATTTCAGGGACTGAATACAAAGTTATCGGCGTAGCAAAAGCTAAGGGTGGTTCAGGATTTAGTAATAGTGATGATGCCATATATATTCCTTATACAACTGCTCAGCGTTACTTATCTGGGAATAAATATTTGAGTCAGATTGATGTTTCCGCAGTTGATTCAGAGGCTTCATCGAAGGTGCAAGAAGATATCACATCGTTACTCATGGAGCGTCATGATATCACGGATTCAACAAAGGTAGATTTCAATACTTTAAATCAAGCAGATATTGTTGAGACGGCTTCAAGTGTCGCGAGCACCTTCACGGCTCTTTTGGCGGCAGTTGCAGGTATTTCTCTTCTTGTCGGTGGGATAGGTATTATGAATATGATGCTTACGACGGTGACCGAGAGGACGAGAGAGATCGGACTCAGGAAAGCCATCGGAGCAAAACGTCGAGATATAAATAAACAATTTCTTGCTGAAGCTGTCATCCTAACTTTTATTGGAGGAGTTGCGGGGGTTATCCTTGGTTGGCTTATTTCATTTTTAGTCTCGTATCTTGATATTCTTCAAGCTCAGGTTTCCATATCTTCTGTGTTGCTTGCTTTTGGAGTTTCGGCTCTAATTGGTATCATTTTCGGATATTATCCAGCTCGTCGAGCTTCAAATTTAAATCCAATCGATGCACTAAGATATGAATAATTAGAATAGATAGACAGATTAAGGCAAATGACAGAAATAAATAAATTGTAGTATAATAATGCCATGACCGAAGAGACGAGAAAAGAAAAAGAATTGGTTTGGATCCAGATATTATATCTTTTCATAATTCCGACCCTACTTATATACTTCGAGGTAATACCCAATGAACTGAGGGCTCCTTTGCTCTTTATTGTCGCCCTTCTTCTTTATGGGATAGTTAAACATGCCAAATGGACTTATGCCGACATGGGTATTACCAAAGATTTCATGAAGGACATAGTCCCTTACACCATTTTCACTGTTGGTGGGGTGCTATTTCTTATTTGGCTAGCGCATATTGTCCCACACCAGCCATTTTTGAAGTGGTGGAGTAATTTGAAGTTTCTTCTATTATTTATTCCCCTTAGTGTTGTCCAAGAAATTGTTTTCCGTGGAATATTGATGAAATTTTTGAGGAAAGCATTTTCAAGTCCTGTGTTTATCATCGCTCTTAACTCAGCTGTTTTTGCTTTTATGCACGTGATTTATCTGAATACGACTTTTGTCCTCCCGATGACATTTATCGCTGGTGTGGGGTTCGCTTGGATGTATTATCAATATAAAAATTTAATTTTGATTTCGATTTCGCATACAATTTTAAATTTTGTAGCAATGATTTTAGGTTTCTTTATTATTAGATAATTTTTTTATAATCCATGAAAAATGTTTTTAATATATATAAAAATAATTTAATAAAATTCTTTAAGTTAAATACAGTAAAGATAATAATTACAAGTATCATTACATTTCTTGTATTGCTTGGGGTTGCCTTTGGGGTATTGTGGTTTTATCGTGATAATATTTCGGATTATATCGTCGAGAATTATTTAGAAAAATCAGAAATATTAAATAAGAACAATGAAGTTATCATTCCAAAAGTTGATGATAAGCCGAAACTAATTGATCAAATTGTTAAAGTGGAAGATACCGTTGTAAATGCTGTTAAAAAGGCAAGGCCCGCGGTAGTTTCTATTGTTGGTTATAAAGAAGTTCCCAAATATAAAATATCATATAAGGAGGAAAATAGTTTTCTCCCCGGTTTTTCTATACAAACGCCAATATATACCCAAGATGGGACAGAAAAGAAAGAGACGGGTAGCGGCTCGGGGTTCCTTATCACCTCTGATGGTCTCATTGTTACAAATCGTCACGTCGTTTCAGGTTCAGCCACCGAATATAAAGTGTTACTAAATAATGGTAAGGAATATACGGCCACTATTCTGGCTACAGACCCGGTTCTCGATGTGGCTCTTATAAAAATTAGCGCAACTGGGTTACCATTTTTAACTTTAGCAAATTCAGATACGCTTGAAGTCGGCCAAAGCGTAGTTGCTATCGGTAATGCTCTTGGAGAATTTCAAAATACTGTTTCAGCTGGAGTGATTTCTGATCTATCGAGGTCAATTACCGCAGGGACTAGTTCGGGCCAACAGGAATATTTGGATAAAGTTATTCAGACAGACGCAGCTATTAATCCAGGAAATTCTGGCGGGCCACTTCTCAACTTAAAAGGAGAAGTTGTGGGAATAAATGTGGCCGTGGCTCAAGGCTCTTCAAATATTGGGTTTTCTTTGCCAATAAATAGCGTAAAGAATGCGATTGAATCAGTGAAGAAAACTGGCAAAATTTCTCGCCCATATGTTGGAGTCAGATATATAGTGATTAATGAAGAATTAAAAAATAAAAATAATCTTTCTGTGGATTATGGAATTTTAGTTCAAAAAGGAAAGAGTGCTAGTGAATTAGCTGTCATCCCCGGATCTCCAGCAGATAGAGCGGGAATTGTTGAGAATGATATTATTCTTGAGATTGATGGTGTTAAAATAGATGAAAATCAAAGCTTCCTATATATGATTAGAAATAAAAAAGTTGGAGACACTATTAGCATGAGGGTTTTGTCAAAAGGGGTTTACAAAACTGTCTATTTGGTTCTTGATGCTGCATCGGATAGTCAATAAAATTTTAAGAGGTTATAATAATTATATGAAAAAAACAAAAAAATTGAATAAAGTTGAGAAGTCCATTAACAGCTATAAGCGCCCTCCATGGGATGAGTATTTTATGGAGATTGTGCATTCAGTTGGAACACGTGCTACATGTGACAGAGGAAGGACCGGAGCTGTTCTCGTAAAAGATAAACATATTATTTCAACTGGTTATGTCGGGGCTCCTGCAGGATGCAAAAGTTGTGATGATATAGGGCATGAGATGCACACAGTTATTCATGAAGATGCTACCCAATCAAGGCATTGCATCAGAACAAGCCACAATGAAGAGAATGCGATTGCTCAAGCAGCCAAGATGGGTATCAGCACAAATGGTGCAACGCTATATTGTATGATGACTCCTTGTTATACCTGTGCGAAATTAATAATAAATGCTGGAATAAAGAGAGTCGTAGCCGAGAAGGATTATCACGCAGGAGCTAGGAGCAAAGAAATTTTTAAAGAGGCGAAAGTTAAATATGAACTTTTGAAAAATGAATTAGTAAAATATAAAGATCAATAAATTATGGATAAAAAAATAATTTTAGCAATCGTTGGTATGCCAGGATCTGGAAAAACTGAAGCAGGGCAGTATTTTTTAAGTAAGACAAATTGGCCTAAGGTTTATTTTGGTGATATTACTTTGGATGAAGTAAAAAAAAGAGGGCAAGAAATAAATGAAGCCAATGAACGTAAGGCCAGAGAAGATATAAGGAAAGATTTGGGAATGGGGGCCTATGCCATTTTAAGTTTACCTAAAATCAAAGAATTTTTTACAAATTCGAGTGTTCTTCTTGAGAGTATGTATTCTTGGGAAGAGTATTTAGAAATTAAAAAAGAATTTGGAGATAGTTTTAAGATTTTAGCACTATATACTTCTCCAGAAACACGCATAGCTAGATTAACTAATCGCCCAATAAGGCCACTACAGAGAGACGAGGTAATTTCACGAGATTATTCACAAGTAGAGAATCTTCATATGACTGGGCCAGTTGCCATGGCTGATTATACAATAATAAATGAAGGAAGCATGGAAGACTTGTATAAAAAAATAGATAAAATAATAGAAAAATTGTAACAAATTAAAAATCCCCCAATTGGGGGATTTTTTATTTCTTTTTATATTCCACAAAATTTATTCCGAATTTATTTTTCTCATCTGGTTCATGTTTGTCTTCGGAGATTTTTCCCCATTTATCTTGATCAATAGGAGGGAAGAATGTATCCGCATCCGGGAATTCTACATCTACATGAGTAATATAGAGTTTGTTTGCAATATCGATAAATAATTTATAAATTTGTCCACCACCAATGACAAAACACTCACTGTCTTCCTTTTCTGTTTTTTTAAGTAAATCAATAAGTTCATTCACAGAATAAACGATTTCGATTCCTTCTCTTTTGAAATTTTCATCTTTAGTTAAAACAATATTTCTTCGGTTAGGAAGAGGGCGACCGATTGATTCATATGTCTTTTGCCCCATTATGATAGGGTGGCCGCTTGTCGTCTCTCGGAAATGCTTCATATCCAAAGGCAAATCCCAAAGGAGAGCATTCCCTTTTCCAATCTCATTATTTTTCCCTATGGCTGATATTATCGATAAAATCATAAAATTTATACAGCTATTGTAGCTTTAATTGAATCATGAGGATTGTAATCAATCAATTCAAAATCTGAATATTTAAAATCAAATATATTTTTTATTTCAGGATTTATCTTCATAGTAGGGGATGGTCGGATGTCATTTTCTCGTGAAATTTGTAATCTGGCTTGGTCAAGATGATTTTGATAAAGATGTATATCTCCGCCTGTCCAAACAAAGTCTCCTATTTCATATCCTGAAACTTGAGCAATCATCATCGTCAGAAGTGCGTATGAAGCAATGTTAAATGGAACACCGAGAAAAAAGTCAGCACTGCGTTGATATAGTTGGCATGATAATTTCCCATCAAGCACATGAAATTGGAAGAGGGAGTGGCATGGTGGTGGAGCGTGGTTATGGTCATGTATCAAATCATAAATTTCTCCCACATTCCAACCACTTACTATTATTCTTCTTGAGGAGGGGTCATTTTTGAGCATGTCTATTACATTTTGTATTTGATCAATAACTTGGCCTTTTGGAGTTTCCCATTTTCTCCATTGTTTACCATAGATAGGACCAAGTTCTCCCCATTCGGAAGCAAATTCGTCGCTGGTTTTTATTTGCTCAACAAACCAATTTAATTTCTCAGTCCACTCTGGAGAATATCTAACTAAAGATTTTGTTAAATTATTTTTTTCTAAATAAACTTGGAAAGCCCACTCATTCCAAATTTTTACATCATTGCGTACCAGATATTTAATATTTGTATCGCCAGTCAAAAACCACAACAACTCATGAATAATTGCTTTTATGAAAACTTTTTTAGTTGTTAGTAATGGAAAACCTTTTGATAAATCAAAACGCATCTGATGACCGAATACACTTCTTGTCCCTATGCCTGTACGCTCATCTCTATTTGTTCCATTTTCAAGAATATGTTTCATTAGAGAAAGATACTCCTCGTCTGGTTTTCTATAATATTCATAAGCTTTCATGCCCCCATTATAACCTTTTTTTATTTTTTCCCAAACGTGCTAAAATCAATCTATTACCACTTAAAAAATCACTAATAAAATGAAAGACAAACAAGTAGAAAAGCTCATAAAGGCCGAAGAAAAAAGACAAAAAAGCGTCATAAATCTCATCGCTTCTGAAAACTATGTTTCCGATGATGTTTTAAAGGCTCTTGGCTCAAAATTGACCAATAAATATGCTGAAGGATATCCAGGGCGTAGATACTATGGTGGTAATGAAATCATCGACAAGGTAGAGAATCTTTGCATGGAGAGGGCTTTAAAGCTCTTTAAGCTGAAAAAGGAGGATTGGCATGTGAATGTCCAGCTTCTTTCTGGTAGTCCGGCCAATTTCGCTCTTTATTCAGCCCTTGTTCCACTTGGTGGCAAAATTATGGGTATGAAGCTTACTTCTGGTGGGCACCTTACACACGGCCACCCACTTTCTATGACTGGAAAACTTTGGAAACCTTTACAGTTTGAACTTGATGCAAAAACAGAAGTTATTGATTATGATGCACTCAAAAAATTAGCAATTGCTGAAAAGCCCGATATTATTGTTTGCGGATTTACTGCTTATCCAAGAGTTGTCGATTTCAAGAAATTTCGCGAGATTGCCGATGCTGTAGTTTACCTCGACGGTAGGCGGGGAGCAATTCTTCATGTAGATATTTCTCACTTCGCTGGGCTTATCGCTGGTGGGGCATACCCATCACCATTCCCATACGCTGACTCTGTCATGAGTACAACTCACAAATCACTCCGTGGTCCTCGCCAAGCAATCCTCTGGGTCAAGAAAGATGAACGAGGATTTGATAAAAAATTAGACAAGATGGTAATACCGGGATTATTTGGCGGTCCGCATGAGAATAATATTGCAGGTGTTGCTATTGCTTTGCAGGAAGCTATGAAGCCAGATTTTAAAAAATACGCAAAGCAAGTTGTAAAAAATGCTCGGACCTTAGCGAAAGAATTACAAAAACTTGGCTGGCATATTATTTCTGGGGGGACAGATTCTCATTTGATTTTGATGGATACATGGCTAGAGGGAAAGGGTATCTCAGGTAAAGAAGCAAGCATCAAACTCGAAAAAGCCGGAATTATTGTGAATATGAATACGATTCCAGGTGACACTAGAAGTGTAATGGATCCATCCGGAATTCGTCTTGGAACTTGCGCTGAAACGACACGAGGAAGAAAAGAGCAAGACTTTATCAAAATAGCGAGACAAATGGATAAAGTTTTAAGAAATTAATGGTATGAATGAAATAGAAGTAAAAGCTATATTGAGAGATAAAGAAAAAGTTTTAGAATTCATAAAAAATTCTGGAGCGGTACTTTTAGATAATAAATATCAAAAAGATTTAGTGTTTTGGCCGGAAGGAATTACCAATATTAATGATGGTATAAAACTACTTGGTATTAATTATCTTAGAATTAGGAAACAAACATCAGATAAAAACGGAGGGAAAATTATATTTACGCTTAAACAGCCATTAAGTAATCAGGCAGATTGCAAGGAGCATGAAGTTGATATACAAGAAGACGACATCGAAAATCTTGAATCAATTATTCTTGCGCTTGGGTATTATGAATATTGTATAATTGAAAAAAATAGAGAAACTTATAAATTTGGAGATATCGAGATCTGTCTTGATGATGTGACGGGGTTGGGATCATATATAGAATTGGAGAAATTTGGGACATCCGAAGAAACAGAAAGAATTCAAAAAGAATTAAGTACGTTGTTGGAATCCATGGGTGTGAATAAAGAAGACCTTACTTTTGATGGGTATGACATATTACTACGTAAAGCAAAAGATAATTTATGAGTGAAGAGGAAAGGAAAAAAATAAAACCTTGTGTTGGTGTTCTTATCTTCAAGGATGGTAAAACATTACTCCACAAAAGAAAAGGTTCTCATGGTTCGGGAGAATATTGTTTTACTGGTGGACATTTAGAATATAATGAATCTTTTGAGGATTGCGCAAGAAGGGAAACTTTCGAAGAAGCAGGCATAAAGATAAAAAATATAAAATTTTTATGTTTAGCAAATTACTGTAAGCATACAGATCGACAAGACATATTGGCAGGGTTTTTAGCTGATTGGGAAAGTGGTGAACCTACAATAATGGAACCAGATAAATGCGAAGGTTGGGATTGGTATGATTTAGATCATTTGCCCTCACCAATTTTTTGGCCAACTCAAATAGTAATCAATGCATATAAATCAGGAAAAAATTTTTATGATAAAGAATAATAATGAAAAAAATGGTCTTTTGATTGCCATATATGGTATTAATAATATTGGTAAAACAACCCAAGTTAAGTTATTAAAAGAAGAATTTGAGAAGCAAGGCAAAAAAACAATTATTATAAAATATCCAGTTTATGATTTAGTTCCAACTGGACCACAAATAAATGCTTATTTGAGACTGGGAAATCCAGAAAAACTTTCTCCAAAACAAATTCAATTTTTATTTGCTCAGAATAGAAGAGATTATGAGGTAAAATTAAAAGAATTAATTGTAGAAAATGATATTGTTATATTAGAAGATTATAAGGGGACTGGTATTTCTTGGGGTATGGGAGCAGGAGTTGATAAGGACTATTTAATTGAGATAAACAAAGATTTGATTAATCCAGATATTTCTATTTTAATGGATGGAAAAAGATTTTTACAAGGAGAAGAGAAAAATCATCAGCACGAAAATAATTATGAATTAATTGATAAAGTTCGTGAAGCATTACTTGAGTTATCTAAACAATTTAATTGGAAGATTGTAAATGCTAATCAGTCTATAGAATTTGTTAAAAAAGACATAATAAGTTATTTTAAATAATATGAAAATTAAAATTAAAAAATTAAAAGAGAATGCAAAGCTGCCAACCTATGCTCACCCTGGGGATGTGGGGATGGATTTGTATTCAATGGAGACCGTCACAATAAAACCAATGGAGCATTACAGGTTTTGGCATGGCTTTGCTATGGAGTTCCCAGAGGGTTATGCTGCAATCGTCAAAGATAAATCTAGTATTTCGAAAGCCGGGCTTCATCAAATGGGAGGTGTATTTGATGCTGGATATAGAGGTGAATACAATACTCACCTTGTAAATCTAAGTAATGAGCCATATACTATAGAAGAGGGAGATAAGGTTAGTCAGCTTATAATATACCCTGTAGTTATTGCAGAATTGGAAGAGACAGATACATTGAGTGATTCATCCCGAGGAGAAGGGATGTTTGGTTCAACAGGGAAGAAGTAGTAAGTAGTATGTAGAAAGTAGTATGGATATTAAACAAAAAATACAAATAAAAATTCAGGAAATTTTACAAAATCTAAAAATAGAAGATGTAGTTTTTTCAATAGAGCACCCAGATGATTTCAGTAATGGAGATTATTCAACGAATGTGGCGATGGTTTGTGCTAAAGCTTTGAAAAATAATCCAAAAGAATTAGCTGAAACTATTAAAAAAGAATTTGAAAAAAAATTACCAAAAGAAATAGAAAAAGTCGAAGTGGCGGGTCCAGGGTTTATAAACTTCTATTTATCGCGTGAATTTTTTACTGAAAGTGTCAAAGATATTTTGAATAAAAAAGAAAATTGGGGGAAGAATAAAAAGGGGAATAATAAAAAAGTCATTGTCGAGTATTCTTCTCCGAATATCGCAAAACCTTTTACAATCGGACATCTCCGCTCAACAATTATAGGGGATTCATTGGCAAGAATTCTAACATTTTCTGGATTCGATGTGATAAGAGATAATCATTTGGGGGATTGGGGCACTCAATTTGGTAAATTAATAGTTGCAATTAGCAAATGGGGTAATCTATCAGAAATTGAAAAAAATGATACACCTATAAAATTATTGGTAGAATTATATGTTAAATTTCACGACGAAGCTGAAAATGACAAAACACTTGAGGATGAAGCACGAGCATCGTTTGTAAAACTTGAAAAGAAAGACAAGGATGCTATCGATATTTGGAAAAGATGCATAGAGTTATCAATGAAAGAGTTTGAGCGTATATATAAAAAATTAAATATAACACCTTTTGATACTGCGTACGGAGAGAGTTTCTATGAAGATAAAATGAAAGCGGTAATAGATGATGTAAAAAAACAAAAACTTGGAAGAGAAAGTGAGGGTGCTTTTATAATAGAATTTGATGAAGACAAAAAAATCCCACCACTTCTTTTGCTTAAAAAAGATGGTTCATCATTATATGCGCTTCGGGATTTAGCAGCGGATAAATGGAGAAAGAGTGAATACGGGAATGATATAAAAATAATAAATGAAGTTGGTTCTGAACAAATTGGGTATTTTAGGCAAATTATTGAAGCAGAAAAAATGCTCGGGTATTTCGAAGAAGGGAAAAGGATTCACGTGGCCCACGGGCTGTATCGTTTCCCTGAGGGTAAAATGAGCACAAGAAAAGGGAAGGTTATCTGGCTTGATGACATTATTGTTGAAGCAGAAAAAAGAGCTGGTGCGATAAACGAAGAGACAAAAGAAATAGTAGCGATTGGGGCATTGAAATTCAATGATCTTAAGCGTGATAGTTTGAAGGATATTCTTTTTAATTGGGAAGAGATTCTGAATATAACTGGTGATTCTGGCACATATTTACAATATACCGCTGTTCGAGCGAGTGCGATTCTTAAAAAGGCAGAAGAATCGCAATTACTAATTACAAATTACAAATTACAAATTGATAAGCCAAAAGAAATAATTCCACTTGAAAGAATGCTTTATCAATTCCCTGAGATAGTTGAATATTCACAAGATACACTTCAACCACATCATATAGCTACTTATCTCACGCAGCTTGCTAGTGAATTTAATACTTTCTATGGGAATACTAAAATCCTTAACGAAGAAAATCAAAATATAACTTATCATTTAGATTTAGTTAAAGCATTTTATCAAACCATGAAAAATGGTCTCTGGTTGCTCGGTATTGAAACTCCTGACCGCATGTAGTATGTAGCAAGTAGAAAGTAGTAAGGATAAATAAAAAAATGAAAAAGAATATTTCGACAAAAAAAATAATTGAATTTAAAAAAACAAGGAACAAATTTCCTATAATAAATGAATTAAAGGAGCGTTTCAGTCCCAGATTTTTTTCTTCTCAACTGATTAAAGAAACTTTCATAAAAAGAATGATCGAAGCAGCTAGGTGGGCACCCTCGGCGTATAATTTCCAACCTTGGTCATTCCACTATGCACATAGAGGAAGTGTTTCTTTTGATAAGATCTTCTCTTGTCTTCCAGATAAAAATAGTTGGGCGGAAACTGCTAGTGTTTATATTGTTGCTTGTTATATTAAGGACAGAGAAGCAATACCAAATAATTATGCAAAATATGATTTAGGTCTAGCTGTTATGTCGATGATAATTCAAGCCCAGTCAATGGGAATTTATTCAAGACAAATGGGGATTTTTGATAAAGAAAAAATTCAGAAATTATTAAAAATTGATAAATCAGAAGCTCCTTTTGTTGTTCTAGCAATTGGTAAAATTGGTGACTACAGAAAAATTGGTGATGAATTACTGATAAAAGAATTTAATAAAAGAGAAAGGAAAATATCAATTTCAAAAATATATGGAAACAATTGAAGAAAGATTAAGTAAAATCGAAGAGAGAAATAAAAGGGTAGAACTCGACAAGGCATGGGAAACTAGTTTTACTAGAATATTATTAGTTAGTATTATTACTTATTTAATTGCTTTTTTTGCTTTATATAGTATAGGGGTTACTAAGCCATATTTAAGTGCTTTGATCCCAGTACTAGGTTTTGTT
>Ga0172379_10002149_pt1 | contig 36142 bp, 40 predicted proteins | sample GrowelOW334metaG_FD_119756 | JGI IMG/M metagenome (GOLD analysis project Ga0172379, IMG submission 119756) | Groundwater microbial communities from an aquifer near a municipal landfill in Southern Ontario, Canada - Groundwater well OW334 metaG | ecosystem: Environmental > Aquatic > Deep... | reverse complement strand
CTCGCGTCTGCGGCATCGGTCCGTCATCGGCTCCGACTACAAGGATCGCTCCGTCCATCTGCGCCGCGCCCGTGATCATGTTCTTAATGTAATCCGCGTGCCCCGGGCAGTCCACGTGCGCATAGTGCCGTTCCTTCGTCTGATACTCCACGTGCGCCGTCGCGATTGTTATCCCTCGCGCCTTTTCCTCCGGAGCCTTGTCTATCTGGTCGAACGGCACATAGTTCGCCATCCCGGCCATTCCAAGTATCCTCGTGATCGCGCTCGTCAGCGTCGTCTTGCCGTGGTCAACGTGCCCTATCGTTCCCACGTTGACGTGCGGTTTAGTTCGCTCGTATTTTTCCTTGGCCATTTCAGCCTCCTGTGTATTACAAGTTTCTTATTTCGTTCTAAACAAACTGAGCCGACGACCGGAATCGAACCGGTGACCTCATCCTTACCAAGGATGCGCTCTAACCGTCTGAGCTACGTCGACCTTGCAGTCCCTCAGAAGCGGGAGACGGGGTTCGAACCCGCGACAGCCAGCTTGGAAGGCTGGCGCTCTACCAACTGAGCTACTCCCGCGCATCTACTCGGGCGCCATCATCCATTGGTGGGGGATGGATTCGAACCATCGAAGGATTGCTCCAACGGGTTTACAGCCCGTCCCCTTTAGCCACTCGGGCACCCCACCGTTTTGTTATTTGTTGCCTCCCGCATCTTCCTTGAGCCGGCGATCCGACTTGAACGGACGACCTGCTGATTACAAATCAGCTGCTCTACCAACTGAGCTACACCGGCGCGCTACAAAACGCAAACACATATTCTAAAGGTCCGATATGGACCTGTCAATAAATATCTCTCTTTTCTATTTGGCGGTTAATCTTCCCGTTGTTTTTTTTGCCTTATCTCAAAAAAAGCGTTATTATACCGTTAATAATTTCTTTCAGCCCGAGCGTCCGAATGCGGAAAAGATGGTTCAAAATCATGCGCGGGCGCAGATAAAATGATACGAACGCCTTCTTCTGCAGCCTTATTATATCCTCGTTCGACACTCCCGACGGCAGAAAAACAGGCGGCTTCGCCGGCGTCGGATAATTCGTAAACTGCTCCCATTTCGGGTTCTCCGGCACTTCGCCGCTCTTTTTCATGTCCTCGTATATCTTTGTTCCGGGAAAGGGCGAAAACACCGTGTATTTCGCGAAATCGATGTCGAGGCTTTTCGAATAACTTATCGTTTCTCCTATAGAAGCGACGCTGTCTCCGGGCACTCCTATCATGAAGAACCCGATTATCTGCACTCCTGCTTTTTTCGTTATCGCCACCGTTCTGCGCGCCTGTTCCATAGTAAAAGTTTTTTTGATAGAATCAAGTCCCTCCGAACTTCCGGTCTCGAATCCATACATAATCCTCGAAAGTCCGGACTCCTTCATAGCTGATATCATTTTCTCATTCATCAGGTCGACTCGCGTCTCGGTTATCCACGTGACTTTCTTCTGGAGCCCCCGCCGCATCAGTTCGCCGCTGAACGAAAGGGCCTCATCCTCGCTGAACGGAAAGATAGGATCGATGAACGACATCTGAACGTAACCGAATTCTTGATGCATGAATTCGAACTCATCGGCGATGTTGCCGGCGGAACGCCGGCGGCGCTTTTTGCCCATAATCTTCAGCGAGCAGAAATTGCAGCCGTAAGGGCAGCCCCGCGAGCCGAGCACGAGCGTCCCCGGCTCTCTGACGCGCGCGAAGTTGAACAGGCGATATCTTTCTATAGGGAAAAACCGCCACGCGGGAAACGGCAGCGAATCGAGATCCTCGATAAAAGGCCGGGGTTCCGTTGCGCAAATATCGCTTCCGTCCCTGTATGCGATTCCTTTGACGTTTTCGAGGCCTCCGCCGGACTCGTAAGCGCGCACGAGATCGACGAACGTCTCTTCGCCTTCACCGATCACAATCGCGTCGGCGAGGCCGGCGGCGATAATATCTTTGCTGAAAATGCTCGGATGCAGATTTCCCATCACGATTCTGATGTTAGGGAATGCGCGCCGCAAATCCGCGGCGATCTCGTAAGTCCGCGCCGCGGTGGGCGTAACGCATGAAAGGCCGATTATGTCCGGATCCGAACTTTTAATGTGTTCCAGAAGCGGTTTAAGCTTTCCGCCGCAAGTGTAGTCATCATAGATCGAAACCGCGATGCCCGCCCGGTCGAGAGCCGCCGCGACGTATGCGAGGCTGATCGGCGGCATAGGGGCAAGAAAACGGCGGTAGCGCCCCGCCGTCGCTTCTGAACCGCTGAATGGATTTATCATTAATACTTTCATTTGTGCTTGCTATTTAGCGATAACGCGGAAAGGCGCGCGCATTTCATTTTAAAGCCCGCCGCTATCGCGCCTTCCGTTCGGGCTTTCTGCCGGTTTCATAATTTTTCTTTTGCCGCAGCGCCTCGAAGATCAAAACGCCGGCCGCCACGGAAACGTTCAGCGAAGGAAACGCTTCTGCTGTGGGAACGCGCACGAGGAAATCGCATTCCTCGCGTATTAGCCTTGAAAGCCCGTCGCCCTCGCTGCCGAGCGCGAGAACATGAGCGCCGGCGAGGTCTTCGCTGAAGCAGTCTTTTTCCGCCCGTTCGTCCGCTCCGGCCACCCAAAGGCCCCATTTCTTCAGTTCCTGCAGCGCGTTTCTCAGGTTCGACACCATCACGATCGGAACATTATCGGCGCCGCCGCGCGATATTTCATACACCGAATCGGTGACGTCGCAACAGCGCTTTTTCTCTATGATGACGCCGTTGGCTTTCGCCGCAGCGGCGGTTCTCAGCATTGCGCCGAGATTGTGCGGGTCCTGAACGTGGTCCAGAGCCACGATGAGAGCCTTTTTTCCGGCGGCCATGACTGATTCCCGGATGTCGTCCAGATAAACATATTCATAGTCGGCGCAACGCGCCTCGATCACAGGCAGCCGCTCCCCGCTTCGCCTGTCTGGATTGACATTCGGCAGCTCCCGCATCGGGATGCCGAGTTCTTCGGCGAGCCTCACAATCTCGGCAACTTTTTTATCCGCCGTGGCTCTCGCGAGAACGCCCAGCGCGAATATCTTTCGTCCGGCCTTCATCGCCTCGTATATCGAATTCTTGTCTGTCAATTTCATGAATAACCCGCTTCCGTCAATCGGTTTGTTTCCGGCCGTAAAGGCAGATGTTCTTCAGGATTCTGTCAGAGAAGCGACAGCGTGGGCCACAATGCCCTCCGCGCGGCCGACGGCGCCCATTCCTTCAGGCGAAGACGCTTTCACGCACACTCTCTCTACTTCTATCTCTAGAACGCGCGCAATGTTCTCTTTCATTTCTTTAAAGTAAGGCGAAACGCGCGGTTCCTGCGCGACTATCACGGAGTCAACGTTAATAATGTCGAACCAGCTCTCGATGATCATGCGGCGCACGCGGCCGAGCAAAACGAGGCTGTCAATATTTTTATATTCGGGATTAGTGTCTGGAAAAAAAGCGCCGAGGTCGCCCAGCCCAGCGGCGCCTAGCAGAGCGTCGCATATCGCGTGAACGAGCGCGTCAGCGTCGGAATGGCCCGAGAGCCCCTTGTCGCACGGGATCGCGACTCCGCCGAGTTTGAGAGGTCCCGGCCCGCCGAACGCGTGCGCATCCCACCCGATCCCCACGCGGCTCATCAGTCGAACCTCTCCGCTTCGCCGTCCTCTTGTATGTCATCGCTCACGGGACTGTCCGTTATCCTCGCGAATATCAGGCGCCCGGCGACAGTCTGCATCACGCTGTTTATCTCCACCGGCGCGATGCCGCCGACAAATTTCTCGCCGTTTTCTATAACCAGCATTGTCCCGTCGTCTAAATAAGCGATTCCCTGTCCGTGCTCCTTGCCTGTCTTGACGATGTTGACTTCGACCTTCTCTCCGGGCATCAGCGACTTGCGCAATGCGCGGGCGAGCACGTTCAGATTCATGACGTTTACGCCGCGCAGACCGGCGATCTTCGTTAGATTGTAATCGTTTGTGATCAGCGATCCGCCGATGGATTTAGCATAGTTCACTAAACGCGCGTCGACCGCCGTCGCCTCTCCCGCGCGCGGCGAAGGCAAATCGACAACTTCCATCAACACGCCTTCGAGCTCTTTTATTTTGGTGACGACTTCCAACCCGCGCCGCCCGCGTTTCCTCCGCGTCGCGTCCGAATCGTCCGCAATCCCCTGCAACTCGTTCAACACCATGTCGGGAACAAATAATTTTCCTTCCACAAACCGGCTCTTGATCAGTTCAAGAATCCGGCCGTCGATCAGCACGCTCGTGTCGAGAACCTTAGGCAGCGCCGCGTCGGCCCTGTACGCTATCGAACCGACCACGTTCCCGCCCCAGAGCGAAACGCGGCTGAATATCAAAACGCCCATGTATCCGAAGAACAAGCAACCCAGCGCCATCAGAACCAGGCTCAAGCTTCTCGCTTTCGGCAAAAACAGCCAGATGGGAAATGTCACGAGAACGGAAAAAAAGAAACCCATCAGCAACCCGACGAAACCCGAAGCGAGCGAATGCGGCGAGAACCGCATTATTGACCGCAGCGCCTGCTTGTGCAACGCCTCAAGCCACTTCTCAATATACGGAGCGATCAGAAGCCCTAAAAGAAATCCCGCGAGAAGAAAACCTGCGCGGTTATACTTCGACACCGGTTCCGCCGGATCGAATGCGCGGTTGAACGGCTCCGCCAAAAAATAAAAGGAAACAACAGCCGCTGAACAGCAAATACCTTTAATAAATATGGAAAACATTTAACTTCCTTATCCGGCCTGTTTGCAATTCGCCTGTTCCACGCCGCAGCATTCCGCGTCTTGGAATCGTCTAACGCGGCACAACCTAAAACCGTTTCCGCCGCGTTAAATATTTTAGCGCCAGAAGACCGCGGCTTCAACCGCGCGAACTCCACAGTCCTCAATGATACTATCTGAATTATCTAATGATTTTTGACTCGCAAACAAATCTTCAGGGGATTTAGCATGTTTCTGAGGATGAAAAAAGGGGAACTTTTGTTCCCCTTTTTCAATGCGATTGCATTGATCACCGCAAACAGATACTTATTTTTTCTTTTTCTTCGGGGCCGCTTTCTTCACAACCTTTTTCGCGACTTTCTTCGGGGCTGCTTTCTTCACTGCCTTTTTCGCTACCTTCTTCGCCATTATTTTCCACCTCCTTCCTTTAGAACAATGATTGACTATAGTTGCATATATTACTTCTTATTTCCAAAATGTCAATACCTTGAAAATAAATTTATTAGAATTATTTTGTACTTTGTTAAACAATGGTCTTTTTTTGTCCACTTTCGCTTCTTTGAACTACATTGAGCCTGTTTAACGACATTCACTAACTTATAAATACATCAGCTTTGCCCTTCTTGTCAAGGCGGCAAAAAAGATATTTCTCAAAAAACATCGATCCTGTGCGGGTTTTATCTTTGTCATCTGTCAATACTTCCACTAATGTTAAAATTTCCTCCATCTGCTTTTTCCCTATGAAATCGAATGCCTGTTCATTCATTATTCGACTCTCATTCAATGCAATGGTCTGCCCCTTTGTTCCTCTATGACAAAACCCGCAACTTCCTACAACATAACGCCGAAAATATTTATTTTATGTCAGGCTTTGATTGTACGGCAAATCCAGTGTGGCAAATCCGAAACAGGATTTGTAATGATTTGACACAGCGCAACCATTCACATGGATTATGCTATGGATTTACTTTTGAGAGGTATTTAATAAAGGGACATCTATATAAGAATACGTCGAACTATAGATCCGCCGCCCAGGAGCAGATCCCCGGAATATAAAACACAAGCCTGGCCCGGAGCCACCGCCCTCTGAGGTTTCTCGAAAATGACTCTATGCGCGTCCCCGTCGCCAGCCGGACCTTCGTATGTCGCCGCCACCGGCGCGGCGTTATAGCGTATCTGAGCCTCCACGCCGGTCCCGCTTTCCGGGGGCTTCGAGATGAAGCAGGCGGCGTCGAACTCGAGTCCGCCCGACATAAGTTCTTCCCGGCCTCCGGCCACGACGGTATTTTCAGCCGCGCGAATCTCAATGACGTAAAGCGGGTCCGTCGCGGCGATGTTAAGCCACCTGCGCTGCCCGACCGTATAGTGCACAATGCCGCGGTGCTCTCCTATGACATTTCCGCGCGTGTCGACTATCCTGCCCCGACTCACGCTTCCCGGACGTATTCTCTCTATCACCTTGCCGTACGTCTGTTCGCGTACGAAGCAAATCTCCTGACTTTCGGGTCGAACGGCGGTCGGAAGTCCGGCTTCCGCCGCAATCTCCCGGATTTGCTCCTTCGTGTATTCACCGTTTGGAAACATCAGATGTTCGAACTGCCCGCTGCCGAGCATATAGAGGAAGTATGACTGATCCTTCTTCCTGTCCGCGCCCCGGACGAGGCGCCATTCGGCCCCGTCACGCCTGATTCCGGCGTAATGCCCTGTCGCGAGCGCGTCGAAGCCCGCGGCGAGCATCTTTTTCAATAACGCGTCGAACTTCAGGCGGCGGTTGCATTCCACACAGGGATTCGGAGTCCGGCCGGCGAGATAGGCGTCCGCGAACGGCTGAATCACTTCCGACTCGAACATGTCCTCGAAGTTCAGGCAGTAGAAAGGTATGTCGAGCGCGTTGCAAACCGCGCGCGCCGCGTCGGATGACTCCGCGGAGCAGCAGACGCCGCCGTCCTCCGGAAGGCCGGGCGCCGCGGTGAAGAGCTTCATATTCACCCCAGCGACGTCGTATCCCTGCCGTTTGAGCAGCAATGCAGCCACAGAGCTGTCCACTCCGCCGCTCATCGCCACCGCCACTCTTTTATCTTTTTCCCCGCTCATTTCATCCCGCTTGGCCGGCCCGACCGCAGAACCGCGATTTCCGGCTATCATTTTTTATATCCGCTAAAGTTTAGTTCAAATGCGCCGATAAATAAAATGATGGAATAGATGCAATTGGTTTTTGATGTTTCGGACGGATTTCCGGATCATCGAAGCCGCAAGAAACTGAAAAGAAGAAGGTGATCGGCAATGACAGTCACGCCGACAGGACAAGCGGATTATTCAGGAGCGATCATTCAGCAATCCCACGCGAGTCGCGGGCAGGCGCTGATTCAGCTTTTGCACGCCTTCAACGACGCCGTTCGCGCCGAAGTCAAACCGCTCTCGAACATCGCCGAAGTCAACAGGATTGACATATCAGCATAACGCTTAACGCATCGCTAAAAACAAAAACGGGCGAATCATCATTCTTTCGCCCGTTTTTTTATGTCAGTATTTAAAACGTTAACTGATTACGAATATCTCAAGTCAGTTCGCGCTTTTGTTCAATTCCTCGCTGACTTCATAGGCGCAGAACTCGCCGCACATCGTGCAGGTTTTATCTTTCGAGCCTTTTTTCTTCTTCAGGCTTTTTTTGATGATGTCGAACTTCGAAGGATCGACGCTGAGCTTTTCCTGCGCTTCCCAATTCAGAGACTTCCTCGCAACAGACATGTCGCGATCCCATTTCCTGTCCGCAAGCTTAATGACGTCAGCCGCGTGCGCCGCGATCCGCGCGGCCATCACGCCCTCGCGAACGTCCTTCGGACCCGGCAGTCCGAGATGCTCCGTCGGCGTCACATAACATAGAAAATCGGCGCCTGCCCATGCGGCGATCGCCCCGCCTATCGCAGACGTGATGTGGTCGTAACCCGGAGCGACATCCGTCACCAGAGGGCCGAGCACATAATACGGCGCGCCCTTGCAAACCGATTTCTGCAACTTTACGTTCGCGGCTATCTCGTCGAGCGGCATGTGGCCGGGCCCCTCGATAATCGCCTGAACTCCGTTTTCGAGCGCCCTCTCGGCCAGTTCGCCGAGAATCAGCATCTCCTGAATCATCGGGCGGTCCGAAGCGTCCGCGAGGCAACCCGGCCTCAACCCGTCGCCGAGGCTTATCGTCACGTCGTATTTTCTGCATATCTTCATCAGCCGGTCGTAATGTTCATAGAGCGGGTTCTCATTGCCCGTGCGCGTCATCCACGCGGCGATGAACGCGCCGCCCCGGCTGACTATGCCGGTAACCCGTTTCGTATGCCTCAGCCGCTCCAGCGCCGTCTGCGTGAGGCCGCAGTGTACCGTCATGAAGTCCACTCCGTCCTCCGCCTGCTCCTCGATCTTGTCGAAAAGCTCGTCGACGTCAAACTCGAATTTGCCGCGGCAACTGGCAGCCTTCGTAACGAACACTTCATACAGCGGCACCGTTCCGAGCGGCTTCGGGCATTCCGCCAGAATCGCCTTCCGGATTTTTCGGATGTCGCCGCCCGTGCTCAAATCCATCACGGCGTCCGTCTTCGCGTCCAAAGCGCTGTGGAGTTTCTCGAGCTCGCCCTTCAGCGAACAGCATTCCTTCGACGTGCCGAGATTCGCGTTGACCTTCGTCCTCAGCCCGTTTCCGACGCCTTCGAGTTCGAGGCATTTCCTTCGCACATTCTTAGTTATTACGATGCGGCCCGCCGCTATCTCGCTCCGCACGAACTCAGGCGCGACGCCTTCGTTCCGCGCGACCGTCTTCATGTCCGCCGTGATCGTTCCCTGCTTCGCTTTGTCAATAAGAGTCATTTCGTCCTTCTTCCGTTTTATTTGCGGCCTTTCTTCAGTTGCTTATCGTCTATTACTTTATCACGCCCTTGGTCGGGCTGCTCGGCGAAGCTATCTCGATCTTCGCCATCCGGCCTGACAGATAGGCCAGACGCCCCGCCTCGACTCCGAGTTTCATCGCCCGCGCCATCGCTATCGGGTCCGCCGCCTTCGCTATCGCCGTGTTGATCAAAACGGCGTCCGCGCCGAGCTCCATCGCCTGCGCCGCGTCCGACGGCACGCCCAGCCCGGCGTCCACCACTATCGGCACGACACCGCTGAACCGCTTCACTATCAGCTTAATGAAATTGAAATCGATTATCCCCTGCCCCGACCCGATCGGCGACGCCAACGGCATAACCGCCGCCGCTCCCGCGTCCACAAGCCTCTTCGCCACAATCGGATCGCCCGTCGTGTACACCATCACCGTGAACCCTTCGCTCGCGAGTATCTTTGTCGCTTCGATGGTCCCGACAACGTCCGGCAGCAATGTTTCCGGATCGTCAATGACTTCGAGCTTAACGAGGTCGTTGATCCCGGCGCCGCGCGCCAATCGCGCAACACGCACCGCCTCTTCCGCCGTCGCGCAGCCCGCCGTGTTCGGCAACAGCGTGTAGCGGTCGCGGTCGATATAGTCCAGCAGAGACTCCTCGTTCGGATTGTCTATGTTCACGCGCCGCACGGCGAACGTCACCAACTGAGCGCCGGAAGCGTCGAGCGCATCCTTCATTATCGGAAAACTCGAATATTTCCCGGTCCCCACAAACAGCCTCGACTTGAACGTGTGCTTCCCTACTTTAAGTTCTTTGTCTTCTGCCATAACGCCTCCCCTGTGTTATTTCGTTTATATTTCTCATAGGCGGTTATTAATTCCGCCCCATAAAGCTCTCCGTGTCACCGTGGTTTATTCTTTTTATCCGCCGCCGACGAATCGAACGATCTCGAGCGTATCGCCTTCATTTATCATTACAACGTCGTTCTCTCTCTGTTTCAGAACCGTGCGATTGTGTTCAACCACGGCGGCCGCTTTTTTTACATTCAAATGGTCAAGCAACCCGTTCACCGTCAGGCCGGCCGGCACGCTTCTCTTGTCGCCGTTTATCGTCACTTCAATCGTTTTGTTTTCTTCGCCCGACATTTCGTTCTCCTTAAATGCCACTTCTGCCTATTCTGAAAAACGTCGTTGCGAGGAAGCCGCGTTGTGGCTGACGAAGCAATCCCGAACTCAATTTCCATCTCCATGTCCGGGATTGCCGCGCTCCGCTCGCAATGACGCGCCTTACGGCCAGCAATGCCGCGCCCAAAATAACTGAACTCGCAATGTCTAATTCACCGGCGTTTCCGCTCTATGATCTCGTTTATCGACGCAAGCGTCTTTTCGAGATCGCGCGAGCCGGTCAATGCGGAGATCATCGCCGCGCCGGAAGCGCCCGCGTCGAAAACCTGTTCGGTATTCCCTACCGTGATTCCGCCGATGGCCACGATGGGAATATCGCCGGCCTTTGCCGCAACACGCTCGATGAGCTTCGGAGTCACCGGCTTGCCGCCGGGCTTCGTCGGGCTTGAGAAAATCGGGCCGACAGCCAGATAGTCCGGCTTCTGCTCCAATCCCTTCATTGCCTGCGCATAAGAATGCGACGAAAAACCGATCAGCAATTTATCGCCCGCTATCTTCCGCCCCTCCGCGACCGGCAGGTCGTCCTGTCCGAGATGCACGACATCCGAACCGGCCGCAAGCGCAAGATCGACTCTGTCATTAACAACGAATAATGAATTTTTGTTTTTGAAATAGCGCCCGACCCGCAACGCGCGCGCCAGCCGCTCCTTGTCTTCAACATTCTTGTCGCGCAACTGAATCATGCCTGCGCCGGCGCTGAGCAGCGCCTTAAGCGTCTTGAACGAGCCGCCTGAATAAAAGTCTTCATAGCTGGCGACAGCATACAGAAACGGCGTCTTCGGCATCCTGCGCGGGCCGCCGATCGAGCCGAAATAGCGTGCTGCGTCGCGTTCGAGATCGTACAGATTGAATCTCATTTCGCCGAATTGCGCGGCTGCGGCTGTGCTGAACTGTTTGGAAATCTCTTCGAGAACGCGGGCCGCTTCCTGAGCGCGTTTAAGATTCACGGCGAGGACATCCCTCTTTTGAGACGCCGCGACAGGCGGCGCGTTTCTGGCGACATCGCCCCGTGAATCGCGGGCGGCCACAAGCGCTTCCGCGCCACCGGGAAGCATACCGGCTGCGGCGCGCAGACCGTGTCGAACCTTTCGGAACCGCGCCGCGAGCGCTCCGTCGTCATGCCCGAATCTGACTACGTCCTCAGCCACGCGAACGCCTTCCACCGCGCGGTTAAGATTGGCGTCGAGCGCCCTGTAAATCGATCTTTTAGATTTATCAGCCATAAAAAAACCGTCCTCGCCGGGAGCGGAACGGTCGCCTGTTCCACCGCATTCCCTACGCCGGCATTACCCGGATCAGGTGCTCAGGGTTTCTTCTCAGCCTTTCGGCGCCCCCAGCGGCCAAAAATATTATACCATTCGCGTTTTTATATTTCAAACAACGAAAACAACGTCTACTTCAATTCCTTTATCATAGAGACCATGCTGTCACGGAGGAACTCGCCTTCCATCGGCCCGAAGATTGCAAACAGAGCTTCATAGACGTGCTTGTCGTACCATTCCTTGGGAATAATGTATCCGATGCCGTCATTGGTGACTCCCATCAGGAAACAGATCGGGAAACCGCCGTCCGCGGCGGCTTTCTTCACCGGGAATCCGATTTCGACGTATGGCTCGCCGGGCGCGGTGACGAATGCGGCATCGCCGATCCGCAACGCGTCCATCGTTATCCATGTGTTGAAAGCGGAGTTCATCAGGATTTCCTCGGTCAGAAACGTGAACTTGGCCTTCTCCGTTGTCGTGATATTCTTCATTGCGGCGCTGATGAAGCCCGTCATCAGTTCGCCCTGTTTTTCAATAGTATCAAACCCGCCGCCGCAGTCGCCGGGGCAGCCCGGACCGGAATTGCCGAGCGAGCTGTTGGCGAACATCACGACGGAGCCGGGAAACTGTTTCGCCATATACTTGCGGGTCGAGCCGGGATATTCCGCCGAGAACAGAAGATTGCCGCCGCCCATGACGGTCGGGTGGGCGGAGAAATTATAAAGAACGGCGATCGGCTTGCCTTTGAGGTCGTCCACGCGGAGAATGCGCAGGTCGGGGTCCGTCGGTCCGCCGTCTTCGCGCCTGTTGACGTTCAGCCCCGCGGCCTGAGTCTGCCCCGCGCCGACACGCGCGGGCTGCATTTTCTTATTCGCCTCCACAATCAGGTCGACAAACTTCTGCCTCGTCTTTTCGTAAACGTCCTTATTGTAAGCGCCGCCGAGCAGCGCCAGTTCGGGAAACAGGGCGCCTGACGATGAATGCGCGTGTGAGCCGGAGATCATGATGCGGTCGCGCGGAATCCCGGTCGCCTTCTCGGCGAGCTGTGCGATCTGCTTGTAGAGACTGCGTCGCATCATGAAAAAGTCGGCGGTGACGAAGACGACTTTCTCGCCGCCCGCATCGAGAACGAGCGCCTGCGCCATGAGCGGGTCGTGAATGCCCGTCGACGCCTTGCCCATGCGTTCGCCGTAACCGGAGAGCGGCGTTCCAACCGGCGGCGTGATGTCCGCCTGCGCCGCGCCCGCTTTGAACGCAACAGGCGCCGGGTCCTCGCTTCCAACGGTGTATTCGTGGTTCTTGAGAATAAATGTCAGGTAGGAAGTCGCTTCCCAAGGCAGAAGCCCGTCCATCGTTTTAATGGCGGCGGTAAGCGCTCCAATTTCGAATTTTCCGCTTTTGTTCTCGCCCAACGCCGCGCGGTTGAACCGGAAGAACAAATCGTTATCGCCTTTTTTCAGCTTAACGTCCGAGCCTTCAATGCTCTTTTTAGTTTTCATAACTTCAGAGAGGCTGAAAAGTCCGGAAGGGCCGACGCCGAGGTAGCTCGACAGAATCGGGGCATAAGCCAGCAGCGGCACGTTGAACAGCTCGGAAATGCCGCCCGTATTCTTATCGAGATTCAGAACCGGAATCAGATAGGCATACATTCCCTTCTTGCTGATGTCGCCCTTGCCGGGCTTGCCTTCGAGAACGAGATGGACGTACATGTACTGATCGTCGTAACCGGCTTCGAGTCGCCGGATGTCGATGTCGGCCGGGACGGCGTCCTCGCCCTCGCTGATATCGTCTATGCCGACCATGTTCCTGTAGGAATCCTTCTCGACAACAGCCGGGCCGGGCATCTCGGTGGTCATGCCGCCTGCGGTGTCGGTCGCCTGAATGTAATATACAACGCGCGCTCCGGCGGGAGCCGCCGGGAGATATGCGAAAAAGTAATCGGAATCGCTGTCGCTGCGGATCATTTCAGCCGAATCCCAAGCAGCGCCGCCGTCGGCGGAGAAGAAAATGAAAACACTTTTGACGGGCATCGAGGCGCGGGTCGAGTCGTTCGTCACAACCGCGCTGACCTTAACCTTCTGGCCGGCGAGCGGCTTTGAGGGCGTCTGAGTCACGCTCGCGATGTCGGGCGTATTGTCGAAAAGAAAACTTGGATATGGAGCCTTCGCGCCCTCGGAAAACACCGAGACCGCGCCGCCAAGCCCGAGAGCAAAACTGCCGGTTCCGATCAACATCACTATCGCCGCCGCCAACATCGTCGCTTTTTTCATGAGACACCCCTCAAATTGTAAATCCTTTGTATTGTATAATCGCGATTCGGCGTTTACAAGAAAGATTTCCTATACGCGGGGTTTCGCCATATATGATGCAGCGATGCGTTCGGGGAGCGCGAAACGTCGAAATATGGAAATGAAAAAGTTAAATGGGATATGTAACAGTCGGAATGAAAAGAACCGTTGAAACGGCGCGACGTCAGCCTTCGAGGTCAACCGTGACATTGCAGGGCGCGAAAAGAAACACCTGATTGCCGATATCCTTGACGGTTCCGTCGAGCGCGAATATAACCCCGTTGAGGTAGTGTATTGCCCACATGCGCTCCTCGGGATTCAATTGGCTGAAATTGACAATCGTCGGATTCCCGTCCTTGATTTCTTCCGCCGCAAGCTTCGCCTCGTCAAAATTCCGTGGCGACATCGCAATAATTTCGTGTCTGTAAAATGTCTGATCAGCCATCTCCCACCCTCTCGCCGTCTTTTGCCTTTATTATATAATCCGGGTTTCCGGTTTCAAATTTGCTGATTCCGGCTAAAAACCGGCCCCGCCGCGCCCGGCCAAAAGCCCGAATGCCTTCCCGACCGCCTCCGCCGGGGTCTCCGCGACATGAAACAACCTGGTGTCGCAACCGATTTTATCGAGCCGCCAACTGCCCAGCGCCACAACCGGCCGCCCGATCTTCAGCGCAAGCGCAATCTCTGAAAGCGTCCCGTAAGACCCGCCCACCGCGATTATCGCCTCCGATGTCCATACGTTTATCGCGTTCCTCGCATGCGACATCCCGGTCACAATCGGGATTGTCACGAATTCGTTAGCGTCGTCCGCGCTGAAACCCGGAAGGATGCCGACCACGTCGCCGCCCGCTTCAGCCGCGCCTCGTGACGCCGCCTCCATCACTCCGCCGCCGCCTCCGCAAACCACTATTCCCCCGCGCAATGCTATCAGCCGCCCAACCTCGCGCGCTGCGTCAGTCTCCGCCGTCTTCGCATCTCCAGGCCCCATAACTCCAATGCGCGGTTGCGTTTTCACAACTATTCCCCTCCAAAGTTGCTGAATTAAGTTTAATAAATTTTATCACAACCGCCTGCGCAGTGATAGAATATATTAGATACTTATATTTATCTTGAACAATATGAATTTTTTCGAAACGCCATATAACGCGATCAAGGAAAAGGCCTTCATCCTCGGCGAGTCCTCGCGGCAGGAGTACCATACCGCGGGTATGGCGTCCGTGCCTGAGCGGTTAGTCAGATGCATCTGGCACGACCAGCTTTTGGACAAAACGCGGATCAGAACTTCAGACGGGCGGCAGGCAATCATCTATTCGCAGGGTGAATGGAACTTCGGCCCCGGTCCTGACTTCATCGACGCGCTGTTCAAAATAGACGGGGAAGAGTCAATCCGAGGCGATGTCGAGTTGCATGTGCGAGCGGCGGACTGGCGGCGGCACGGCCACCATCAAAACCCGGAATACTGCGGCGTCTTGCTGCACGTCGCGCTCTGGAACGACGGAAAAGAGCAGTTCGTCACGAATGCGCGCGGCGAAACGATTCCTCAAATAATACTCGCCGATTGCCTCTCGGACGACCTCGCGTCGCTCGCCGGCCGCATCGACATGGAAAACTACCCGCTCTCATGTCAGCACTTTGTAAATTTCAGGGGCATGGGTAAAATCGATAAATAACGCTTTTGTTACAAGGCTTTTTGTAGTATTGGCCGCTTGTCCAATTTGTCGATATCGCTCCCGCATACCGCGTTTTCTTCAATACTTGCGGGACACTTGCGTGACACTAAATCAAATTGCGGTTTAACAGAGTTCCCATTATCAGACTGAAGTGCGCCGTAAGCCAAGTCAATCGCAGCCAATGAAGCTGTGGCCGGTCGGACGTAAGTTCGTACAACGGTTTCAACCTGATCGCCCAGTTGCCCCGCGACCGCATCAACCGAGACACCCGCCGCGAGTAACCTTTGCGCCGTGGTATGTCGGAAGGAATGAACCGGAGACTTCTTTGCAATCCCGGTCGACTTCAACACATCCCTGATCGCCGCATCAACTTGAGGATATCTTACGGGATGTCCCGCCGTGTTGACGTAAACATAAACGGACGTGGCATCTCTTGTTTCGGCAAGGCGTTTCAGCCGTCCCGCATAAGCCGTTGGGATTCTGACATGAACCACGCGCCCCGTCTTTATCTGGGTCAAGCTGATTACTCCAAATGCAAGGTTCACGTCCGCCCATTTCAGGTTGAGTGCGTCCGATATTCTCAGGCCCGTGAAGTTCAGGCAATGAAAAACTTCCTCGTAAACCTCCCACATATCGTTCCGCTGTTTTTCTCGCGCTTCCCGCGCCCTGAGTTCAAGCTCCGCGAATATTGCTGAAAGCTCATCCGGCGTGTAATGCACGATCTCAGATTCGGGCCGCTTAGGATAATCTACATTTTCCAATGGATTCGACCGGACATATCCTAGACGCGCTGCGAATGTGAACAAGTCGCGCAATATCTGCAAATGATAAATGACCGTAGTCGGATGATACTTTTCTCGCATCATCAAAATTTTGTAACGCTCAATAGTCGCAGCCGTCGTCTGGCAAGCTTGTTCGGGAAGGAATGGCGTCACCTTATTTGTAACAGCTTTATACCGGCAATAGGATTTTGACCGGATAGACGCTTCTTTCAACGTCAGCCATTCATCAATCAGATCAGCCGTCCGAATTGGGATAATGCCGTTAAGCATCTGTTCGCGGAACCGCGCCCGGACTTCATCAAGGTAAGCGGCCGCAATTTTCTTGTCCGATGTTTTCAGGCTTATGAGTTTGTCCCGATGCCCTGTGGCAAAGACTCGCAGACACCAAAACGGAGATCGCTTTCTTTTCACCAATCCAAACGTCGCGCCGCCATCCCTTGCAAATTCGCGCACGTCGTGGACAATCGTGTCAACCATTTTCATCTCATCACCCCCGCCCGCCACTAAACTACGGCAGGGGTTAGAATACCACGAAAAGAAAACTTTTGCATCAACCGTCCATTTGCCACATACGTCTTTCGATCCGCCCAAGCTTCGGATTATATCAATCGCCCGCGACCGCGAACAACCGACGTGATCGCCGATCTCCGCCGCTGAAAGTGATGATGTCCCGAAACGTGTTTTCATATTGGTTGAAATTATTTATCCTCGCAGCCGCATCGGGCCGCTGCGTCCGTTATGATACTTGGCATACTGCATATTGTGTTATTGTTCGCAATGCCACTATATATTGTGTCACGGTTTGAGCCGTCAAAGGCTCGATTGAAGAGTTGTCGTCGCTGTCACCGCGCAGCCGCAGGCGGATGCGCCCACGGGCGTTTTTCCCGGTCAGCCTCATAAGCTTCGTGGTCTGCCAATATCGCCCGCGCTGCGCTTGTGGCTGCTGCGCGGATGAGGGCTGATGTGGTGAGGTCTAATATATCTGCCGCCTTGTGAATCAGTTCGCGGTCGGCGCGTCCCGCGCGGAAGTGGATGACGCAAGAGCCGCCGACGAAGATTTGTTCACCGGAGCCAACAGGTCGCCCTCGTTTGCTTGGCGTCGGCGGATTCGAATTTGATTTTGCCAATAGGGCCGTCACGATCGCCGCTGTCCGTGTCGATGCGGTTGCATTGCGCTGCTCAGGCTCCGGCTCCGACAGCGCGGGCGTCAGCTTCGCAGTGATAGTGTCGAGTGCGGGCGGCTGCTCCCACTTCGATGCGTTGGGCGTCGATGCGATAGCGTCCGGCGCGGGCTGTTCAACTGCAACGGTCGGCCTGTGTGACGCGAGGGCGGCGAGTATCCGCGCGACGCCGGATTCGTTCTTGGACGATACTGGTTCATGTGTCATTGGTCTGGTTTTCCTTTCGTTTATCGTGTTGGCCTTCGGCGCTCTTACCTATGATAATGCTTGCAGCAGCAGGCAGCAGCAGGCAGCAGCAGCCGCGTCCAGCACGTCACGCGCTGCCCGGGCGCGTCCGCACCCGTGGGGCATGGGGGGGGGTGGCCCTCGTGCGTGATATGTGACTCCTCGCCTGCTGTCAGGAACCTCAATATCTCGTTTCGGATTTCCATAACTTAGCTTTCCTTTCAATCGTGTGATACGCCGGAAGCCGCGCCGGTCAATTCTCAGTCTCATTGGATAGAGATGTTTTGCTCGTACACGCATACCTCTGATTCAGTTCATTGAACGTGAAAATAGCTTTCCCTTCACGCGCTGATGCCGACCGGCATTTCTGAATCCACACTTCGGTTTCTGTCTGGAAGTGTTCGCGGTTTCGGTAGAGCGTGATAATGTTGTGGCTGTCCTGTTTGATGCTCGCGGAGCCTTTGAGGTCGTTCATTAAGACGCGCCCCTTGGTGACTCCAATTTGTTTTGTCGGGTGGCACACAAGCATAACGTGAACGCCGGTCTCGATAGCACACCGCGCAAGGCTGCGCGTGAACTGCTCGATTGCAAGCCGCTCTTGTTCCACATTGGACGCGCTGACAAAATGGTGAAGGTTATCCACAAGCGCAAGCCGTACGCCGTAGGCAAGCCCGCAATATCGAATAAGGTTCCCGACCTGATCGCCGGAAAGCGAGCCTTGTCCGCTCCAGAAATAAACGTCGCGTTTGGAAAAGTAATTCCGGCAATCTTGAAAATGCTTTCGGGTGAAAGTGTATTGCGGATTAAGGCCGCGCAAGGTTTCATCGTGGAGCGTTTCGAAACAAAGGCCGGTATGAATTGAGCATAGTTTTGAATAAAACTGTTCACAGCTATCCTCAGCCGTAAGAACCAAAATTGGAAAGTCCTGTTTATTTACAAGATACGCCACGTTTCCACACCATGAAGTTTTTCCAATTCCCGTATCTGCTGAAACCGTCGTAAGTTCGCCCGGGCGCAAGCCGCCTAAATACGCATCGAAAGTCGTCCAGCCAGTTTTGATTGCCGATGATGTATTTTCCAATGACGCTGAAAGCCTGTCGTGAATCTCTCCGGCGTCGGCTATATCTCCGCGCCTCATGGATTCTGCGGCGTCAATCAGGCATTGGATGTCGTCACCGTTCATTCCGGCAAGCAAGGCTTCATTGAAGTCCTTTATGCCGTCTGGGAACTTCAACCGCCTACACGGTCGGGAAACAAGCTTAGAAATATTTTCCGCTGACGCGTCGCCCTCTGTGTCGTTATCAGTCGCTATAAGAATCTCTGGCGTTTCTCGGTTGTCTATCGCGGTCACGGCCTCGATGTTCCGCGCCCCGTTGGGAAGCGACACCACGTTATCAAAGCCCAACTGGTATGCCGCAAGCGCGTCAAATTCGCCCTCTGTGATAATGACAGGCCGCGCCCGATCTATAGCAAGACCATTGAATAACGGCTTCGGACAATTGGGAATAAGGCGGAAGTCCTTTTCGACAAGCGAGCGCCATTTTGTGTTAATTGGTTTTCCGTCCGCGTCCATGAATGGAAGCGTCACGCCGCCCACGAGGCCGATCTCTTTGTCGATCTTTTTCTCTTTGTAGCCGACCCGGAAGTGATCGAGCGTTGCAGCCGTGAAGCCGCGCCCGTACAAGAAGTCCATCGCCGCCTTGGAGCCGCGCCGCGCTTCCATTTGTTTCTCGATGTTGATCGTTGGCGGCTTGTGCGTGCCGCCCGCGCCCATCTTACTGACCGGAGGAAGGTCGCCCAGTTGCTGCTTGAGCTTCCAGAGCGAGCCGGATGCGCCGCACTTGTGGCAATAATAGGCTCCGTCATCACCCTTCATATAAAAATGGAAACCGTTACAGTTATTAATTGGACAAGTCTCTATCTTGATTTCCTTGCCCTCGATCTTGCTTTTCCAACCCTTGCTTTCAACATACTTCGTAACTTCGCCGTTAATCATTAGTTCCCCCTTGCCCTTCCGTCGCCGCTTCGGCTTCCTGTTTCAAGAGTAGAGCCGCCCGCGCTGCGCCCATCGGGTGATTACTCTCTGTATTGTTCTTTGTATTGTTCTTTGTGTTGTGAACAGAAGAATACTCTTTTCTTCTTTTAATTGTTTTATTTATTTGAATGCTGTTAGGCGTTTGTTGATCGTCTGTTAGACCCTCTGTTGGCCGTTGATACTGATTCCATTTTCTTACTGTGATAATTCGCTGATTCCCCTTTGTTACTTCGTTTGTTAGAAAATCGCACTTTCCCAGAATAGCAACAGCAGTACGTATATTTTGGATTGAAACATCTTTTCCGGCACGTTCCTGAATCTTTTTCAAGCTCGTTAGCCATTGCCCCGGCTTCAAGATTCTTTCCTTGCCGTCGATCATGACCTTTGTTTCCCTGTATGAACACCCGTCAAGAATAACGAACATAACAACCTTGCCCGCCGCCGTTAAGGAGTTCCACGCGCTTGAATCTATAATTTTATGATGGACAAGAAACCAACCGCTATTCATCGCATTCACCCCGCGCTGTAACTTGAACCGAAACCAATGCGCCGTTTTTCGTCGGTTTGTAAATCGAATAGATCGCCGCGAAAATTTCCGGCAAGCCATCGAGAACCTCATCCAGATCGTCCGGGGCAACCCGAAGCAATATAGTGCCATCTTCGCCAATTACCGGAAGGATGCCAACCAAGCAGCGTCGCACGTTCCAGTTGAAGTGCCAAAGGGTTTCAAGCACGTCTGGCCAGAGCCGGACGACCTGCTCCGCCGCGCGGTGTGGGTGAGCTTTAACTTTCATTATGATCGTCTCCACTGTCCGGCAAGCCGCCGCCCGTCATGCGGATGATAGCTGTCTTGATCGCCGCTGCATCGTTAGGCGGAACGTCTGTAAATGTATTCAACAAGCCGGACAGTTTCTGGGGACTCCATCCCATCGATGCCGCTACTGCATTGATTTTTAGTCCACGCCTGATGATCGTCACTTTCAAGTCAATTCCTTTTGCCATTTCGTACCTCTTTCAGATTTCTTCAATCGGCAATCAAAAAAAATACCGCTCGCCGTCATCATGCGGCAAACCGGAACTCATGTCTAACATGGAAAGTGCGGATCACCGGTGACGTTGGGTTTCAACTATTTGAATAAAAACTATGCGTGAAAGGGATATTTGTTTTTGTTTGTTTTTTGTGAAATATATTTTTTTGTAGGCGTCAGAGTAAAAAAGCTAACTGCAATGCGGTTTTATCGATTCATTCTTCTTTTTGATTTTTATCGTAGTAATAACGTCTTTTGGGCTTTCCCGATTCTTTTTGTTTTTTGTCCTGATAATTCCACAAAATAGTAGCTGGTTTGCTTTTATGATTAAATATCAGGTCGAGTATCTTCGTCGTTTTGTTCGCTGCTTCCACATGAGTTTCGTTCTTTGAGATAAAGTAATTCATCAAATTGTATCCGGTTTCATTCCTTCTTTGCGTCGTCGTCGCGCGTTCTCTTTTTGGGACGGAGACAGATCGCTCCGGTTTGGCATAAAGTTGTCTGTATGTTTTCAGATCATTTTCCAATCTCGACAGAAAAGAGTTTATTTTGTTTAACGAATTGCGCTCGTTTGCGCTGAGAGTCGCGTCATCACCGTTCCAGAAAATAAACTTCGCTTTTTCGCTGACAGGGTAGCCTTTTGTAATTATATCTATTGTCTTTTTGTGGTCTTTTATGTCCTTTTCGATGTAATCGATTGTCTTCTTAATGTCGCTTCTTTTATTTCGATCACTCTTTTTTTCCATGCTCTTTTTTTTCGTCTCGCCCCGGTTATAACCAAGCTTAAACATATTAATACTTGAATCCCAACCAATTATCGCAAGGACTTCTTCATTGTTGCGTCCTATTGAATCGAGGTAGGCGGTTACCTTTTCAATTTGTGTTTTCTTCTTCATGTCTCATCCGTTTGTTTTGATGACTTAATATATAGCAATAACCGTTTTAAAACAGCGCCCCCTTTATATACACTTGCAGTCTATGCTGCTTCGCGAGAAAGGCCGGAGCAGCTGCTGTGAGCGCGTCCGGCCTGTGCTGCTGCGTCAAGCTGATTGCGCGGTCTGTCTTTCGATTCCCAATTTGATTAATCGTTTAACGGTTTCTTCCGTATCCGATCCCCATTTGCGATTCAGCCGATATATCTCACCGGCTTCCTCTTTCGTCAGCAGTTCCGATTCCGGCCTTCCGTTTTTTCTTCGTAGTGCATTTCCATTTTCATCCAATAGTCTTAATTTCATTGTTCGTACCCCTCTGATTATTATTTAACCGCGCTTCTTCCACGGTTATAATCTAATTGGTGAAAAACAAGATTCGAGTATCGCGCCTAATCAACGATCTCCTCGCGCCCCTTACCCTGATACCTTGATATTTCGCGCTCCGGCTGCTGTTCGCCGTCCACGCGGTCGAGCGCATCCGCGAAAGCATCCCGCCGCCGATCCGGTAGGCGCCGGAGCAGTTCGCCCAGTTCCGCGACTTTCGACCGGAACCATTCGCGCCGATCAACGTCGTTTGTTATATTACCGTCCCCTTGTATAACAGCGTTCATGCCGCCGCCCTCAAAATGTTATTGATATATTCGTGTCTCCATGCTGAACCTTTGCGAGTCCTGAATCCTTGCCGGTTAAGTTCGCCTGAAATATTGCGGAGCGAGAAACCCGCCGCCTTTAGTTCTTTGATCTTTGAAATAATGTTCTGTTCCAATTCGCAAAGCTCTAAATGAATGCCGTCCGCCGCAAGCGTGTAACCAAAAGGGACGCTTCCTACAAGTTCCCCGATTGCTTTTTTATGTTGCATCGCATCCCGCGTCCGTTCACCGATTGCTTCCCGCTCCCATTGACTCACGGATGCCATCACGTTCAACACAAGCCGCCCCGCCGCCGTCGCGGTATCGAGACTTTCATTGACGGAGACAAGAGACACGCCGCGCTTGTCGAATAGTTCAAGCAGATCAGCGAGGTCGCGGACGCTCCGAGTCAGCCGGTCAAGCTTTGTGACAATCACGGTGTCGATCTCGCGCCGGTTCACCAATTCCAATAACCGCTTCATTCCCGTCCGGTTAAGAGACTTCGCGGATTCTCCGGCGTCGATGATTGTTTCAACCAATTCGACTTCCCGCACGATTGCCATTGCCTTGATCTTTTCGGCCTGTGCATCGAGCGACACGCCGTGATCGGCTTGCTTGTCTGTGCTAACACGGATATAAGAGATTGCCTTTTTCATGGTTCATGCCCCCCAATTGGAATAAGAAAAGCCCGCCCTTGAAGCCTTGAACTTGCCGGGACAAGACAACGTGGACGGGCTTTTTTCTCTATGATATTTTTTGCTTGTGCTTGTGTGTTTGTTTTTCATCGTCTCGCCCCGGCAATGCCATAATAGCGCTTGTGGAATAATTATGTCAACTGCTACTTTCGGAAATTTCCCGCCGCGTGTTATAATGCAATCATGGGAAAGAAAGAAACGAAAAGCGAAAGCGGCCTCTATTCGAAAACCACGCTTTATTTGAGCCGCGAGACGATCATGTCTCTGAAGGTCGCCGCCGGTATCATGAATATGTCCATCGGAGACTTTGTTGAGATAACCGCGCTGGACTTCATTGACCGCAACCCCGACTTGTCGAAAGCCGTTAAGGCCGCTCTGATTGCTGCATCAGCAATGGACAAGGAGCGAAAGAAGCTGCCGCCAGCGCATTAGATCGGACAAGTCCCTATCCTTTTAAATGTACGGATTCGATCATACGTACTACGACTGGACAACCTCGAAAACCAATCGACCTGATTTTATATAAATCCGAAAAACGCCTCCATACGCTTTTGGCCACCTCAATCTATATATAAATAACCCGAATCCCACCAGACGGACATAGCGAGCGGGATTCCTAATCCCGGTGGCCAAGTTCGAGTCTTGGTAGGGGCAAAGAAAATAACAGAATAACCAGTGAGTTTTTTATTATCTGCTGATTTTCAAATCAATGATTTTGCGTGTAACAATGCTGTAACAAAAAGAAGAAGGCTGGTATATGGAGCGGCGAGTAGTAAATTGGGGCGGGGAGGATGTTGGAAGTGGGTGAATGTTGTGAGGAGGGAGAGTGTGGGCGATGTGATCTTCTCACGGATTGGTGTTGTAATTCTGAGATCCTGAATATATCCCCAATTTGTAATCTACGCTCCCGTCAGCACATATAATATGAAGATAATAGTTTAAATCGCTAAAGATAATATATTGACCATCATTAGTCATTACTGGAATATTAACATAATTAATTCCGCTTGGAATCGTTAATTTGCGGCTTCCAGTCCCATCCGCATTCATCACATAAAGTTGGTCGGTACAGCCAATACATGTGGCAGTTGTGTATAGTATTCTTCCGTCAGGCATCCAGATTGCATCCATGTGGGTAAGATTATCGTTTGTTAATAATCGGTAATCAGTTCCGTCACGATTCATCAGACCCACATCAACACCGTCATGACTATACCAAATTGTGAACAATATCTTGCTTCCATCAGCTGAATAGTGAACATCAAAAAAAGACTTCTTGCCAGCTGATGTCAACTGATGTCCATTAAGTCCGTCAGTTCCGTACTCAAAGATTTCATCTGCTATTCCAGCCTTTTTGACTACCAGAATATTATTTCCGTTCGGTGAAAAGTCTTTTGCCATCCCTTGAGTCGGCAATACATTCACATTGCTTCCGTCAGTATTCATCATCGCGGGATAATATGTTTGCTCATCCCTGCTTGGATTTGTCGTGAATAATATCTTTATTCCGTCAGGTGACCATATCGGATAACCATCATAATAGTTATTTCTTGTCAATCTTCTTAATTCTGTCCCATCCGCATTAATTGTCAAAATTTCATCGCTGCCATAACCCAATCCTCCAATTGAAAATACAATTTTCCCTGATATTTTATTGGCTATCACCGATACATAATCAGGATCACTTATGAGATAACCATCATTTACTGTCAATTTGAATGAATAAGTTCCTGCCTGTGTCGGTATAAATATTGTCTTACTGGCATTCGCATTTGTCAATGTAACTGTCGGTCCGCTTGTCTGCTCCCAATGATATGTCAATATATTACTATCCGCATCACTACTACCGCTCCCGTCAAGCATATAAGAATTTTGGTGAGGTGTATAATCGCTTATATCACCGTTCAAGAATTGATATGTATAATGTATTCCAATATATGTCTTTCCATCAGGTCCAGCATTTGCCACTGGCGCATGATTTCCTGTCGGATTCATAGTAAAATTCACATTAGCCGTTGCGCCTGCCGATACTGTCACATTTTGAGTCGTTAATACATCGAATCCGGGTTTTGTAATATTCACCGTATGTGTTCCGGGTTTAATATAAGGCAATGTATAACTTAATCCAGTTGGTATAACTATACCGGTATTCTCACTATCAAGAATAATCGTTCCTCCTGCAACATTTGCACTAACTACTATCGCCCCGTGAGTGCTCGGAGTCATTTTAATTCCGTCAGTGCTTCCAACCGTTGCCGTCTGATTTGCTGAAACCGTAACTTGAGATTGCTGAGTTATATACCCGCTGAGTTGTATCGAAACAGTGCATGCTCCGATAGGCAATGAACTGATTCTGAAAAAACCATTACCGCCCGATGTTCCAGTCTTTGTCGTGCTTCCGCATGTCACCAGAATATTTGCCCCGGTATAAGGTTTATATCCAGTTGTATCCGCTGCAATCCTCGCAGGCGCACTCCCATAAGGTATATAAACAAAGCCCTGAACAGAACCAGTTATTGGAACTTGTGGTATCGTTCCGCCGCCCCCGCCGCCACCACCACCGCATGAGCAAATAGCAAAGCAAATCACTGCTAACAGCCCTATTATGAAAAATATATTCGACTTTTTCATAAATACTTCTCGCTTAAGATTAACCGTCATTTATAAACTGCAAATCTGACAACTTAATTAATTTTACCATATCTCCTATTCCGTCAACAACTCTCGATGATCTGCTCCGTGAACTCTTGCGATTGATATGTGTGGACGATGCGTATGCAGAGTGAGCGAGGACTGGTATTTTTTATCAGGAGATCATGCTTATTGGGTTCGATTCGGTTCGCCGTTTGTATCATTTATTAATGGTTTTAGATCTGGTGTAATATGCGGCTATGATTCCACCAATACCGCCACATAAAGCAGATAATATAATCGCAGCCGATACTCCTAACATCCACATTCCCCCAACATATTCCTGACCGCCTGCAGAATAATCCATTGTATGAAATGCATGTAAGAGTATTTTATCAGTGGCAATAGCGCCAAGAAAACCACTTGTTATTGCACCGATAAAGAAACCTATAATCATGTTCGATATACGCCTTATTAGTATCATGAAGATAAAAGTTAAGAAACTTACCATAATACTGACTACAATAGGAATGACAAACATTTATTTCTCCTTAATAAATATGGATATTAGGTACATTATGTCCATTAGATCATGGACAGTTTCCTATTTATCCTAAGATGGTAAGTGTTAAATTATTATTTCCCACACTCCTCAAGATAAAATCATATCACATTCTCCCCTCAGTCAACAACTGTCCTCACCGCTCCGGTAATCTCAACTCTCGTTGATCTGCTCTGTGAACTCTTGCGGTTGAAATGTGTAGGCGATGAGTATCCAGATGACCCCGTCCTCTGCTTATCTCTTTTTAGCTTTATCCTCAATCATTTTAACAATATTACTACAGTTGTTTCTTTGAGCGTAGTATAAAGGAGAACGACCATTGACATCATTTATGTCTATATCGGCGCCATTTATAATTAAATTATGAGCAATTACCGTGTTGCAGTTTTGAATTGAGTAAAATAAAGGCGTCTGCCCATATTTATCGCTAATATTCACATCAGCGTCATGTTCAATCAGCCATTTAGTTATGTTTAAATCAGAACTACCTGTATATCGTATTAACAGCGGTTCGTGCCATTTTGATTTCATATTAATGTTTGTGCCTTGTGCCAAAAGTAACTCAGCAATATGAAGATGCCTTGTTTTTAAAGCGCAGTCTAGCGTCGGTGTACAAACATCATTTCTTATATCATCATTTACTCGTGCTCCTTTAGCAAGAAGTAATTTAACTGTATTCACGTTACCTTGAATTACTGCAAGATATAATGGCGTACCGCTGACAGCTGCGACTTCGTTTATATCTGCGCCATTTTTCAGTAACTTCAATACTTTTTTATTATCACCCAAATAAGCAGCTTTGTGTAAAGCGGAATAACCAGGTTCGCGTGAAAAGATAGGATTACAAGCAAGATATTTGATATAAACCGGTGATTGATCTAAATATATATTTACTATAAACATAATTAATATTGCAACAGTAATTAATAATACAGACAATTTATAGTATTTGATTTTCATGTATTATATCTTTCTTATTATTTTACTTTCATAATGACTGATTCGTAAACCTTGGCCAAAAAATCTTTTTATATATGCAGCAAAGTGCATTTATTTATTCTGAACTTTTTTGAAAAGCATGGAGAAGCAATACATATTATGAAAATGACAATGAGTATTCGATTTATTTTCATTCCCTCCAATCATATCACCTTCTCCCCTCTGTCAACAACTGTCCTCACTGCTCCGGTAATCTCAGTTCTCGATGATCTGCTCCGTGAACTCTTGCGGTTAAAATGTGTATCCAATTAGGTCTTTGTGTCATGGCTTTAACATATAACCCCTAATGAGTTTGCCTCTGGGATCAAACTCGAATACATAGCCATAAAAATCAAATGCTTTGAAACCATAAGCTTTTTGTTTTTCATGAAAAAATGGATCTTTAAGAACTACATTGGCTTCTACTTCATAACAACATGGTTCACTTTCTTTGATAAAATCCTTGCCCCATTTGTCTTTGAAATATTGTAGTGTCTTGTTTGAATTGTTTATGGTTTCCATCAAATACTCATACTCAAGCATACTATTTCGATGAAAACTGTTATGTCGAGATAATCGTTCTATCTGAAATAAGCATGCCATTAAAGCAATCATAAGCATAACACTTATCGAGACTGAAACCATTAATTTTGCTTTTGGGCTTATCTTCATACGATTTCACATATCAATAAAGCATTAAACAGCATCTTTAGCATCTAGAATACTTTGTTTCCCAAATCATATCACATTCTCCCCTCTGTCAACAACTGTCCTCACCGCTCCGGTAATTTCAATACACTTCTCCCCTCCATCTGACCAAGCCCCTGAACCATTGCCATGAATGCTTTACGCCGCTTAAACAGACCGCAGGCCGATGCGCTGTAAGTCGGCAACTCATTATACCATAATTGCTTAAACGTCTCTAAAAAAGCTTTATATTTTGAAATGTACGGATTCGATCGTGCGCACTGCGACTGGTCAGCCTCGAAAATCAAGCTGCTGTACTTTTTATAGTTTTGAAAAACGCCTCTATATGCTTTTTGCCACACCGGTCTATATATATTAAATTCCGAGTTTATTTAATATTGAAAGGAGATCGCCATGATTTTATCGGGTTTTAACTTTCCGCGTTTTATCGAAGAGTCGCACGAGTACGTTCTAATCAGCCTTTTTGTACGCTTGGGTTTGCTTGAGAAATACGATGTCGGCTTCTTGGATGATCTGGGTCGGGATGATTTCAACGCTGAATTTCAAGCCATGGCCGGTGTCTGCATTACTAAACATTGAACCCTTAGAGAGGTGACAGATGCATGTGTATTCAGCGCACGTTATTTCTATATACATAGAGGAGGTTTTACATGGCAAAATCAAATGCTAAAAATGGCAGCAAGAAGTCGCGTAATGGCAAGTCTTATCAGAGGGATACAAAGGTTACAGCCAAGTCAAAAAAGGAGACGAAGAAGAAGAAAGACAAGATACTGTTAAAGATGCCTCTCTCGATAAGCGGGTACATTTATACACTCAGGGTCATTGATTCAAAGAGCCGAGACGGCGTAGAGACGGGGTATGTATATTCTGGTCCAAAGAAATTAATTGAAATTATAACCGGATACGGCACCGTGGAGGGATTGCCCATTCTCTACCATGAGTTGTTTGAAGCCGTCGCGAGTGAATTCGAGCATTACTACACCAGCATATACGGAAGAAATGTAATTTACGCATTCAACCACACGGAGATGTATCAGATCATGCAGCAGCATTTAATACTTTTGAGAACCGTTCTGAGCAATCCTAAAGCACGGAAAATATTCTCTATCGACCAAAATCTGCTTGACGCTATTCGTTAACAGAAAGGAGCGTTAAATGGTTAAGGCTGTGGGCTACGCGCGTGTATCATCGCAACAACAAGCTGAAAAAGGGGTAAGCCTCAAAGCACAAGAAGCAAAAATCAGAGCAATGGCAGTCGTGCAGAATGTGGATATCACAGAAATCATCGTGGATGCCGGTGAATCTGCTGGCAGTCTCAACAGACCGGGCATGAAGAAGATTCTGAGTCTCGTTGAACGGAAAGAAGTCGAAAAAGTAATTATCTTCAAACTCGATCGGTTGACGAGATCAGTTAAAAATCTTGCTGAACTATTGGAACTGTTTGAGAAGAAAGGCGTCAGTCTTGTATCAGTCGAGGAATCACTGGACACCGGAAGTGCCGCCGGTCGACTCGTCATCAACGTAATGGCGGCAGTATCGCAATGGGAACGTGAAGCGGTTGGTGAGCGTACGAGTATGGCATTGCAGTATAAAAAGAGCAAAGGTGAATCTACAGGAACGCCTATTTATGGATTTCGAGTATCATCTGACGGCAAGAGTCTTGAGCCAGATAAGAAGGAGCAAGAGATTATCGCCACGATTGTTAAGCTGCGCCGCCGTGTATTCTCATTTCAGCAGATTGCGGATAAGTTAAATGAAACTGGATACAGGAATCGTGCCGGTAATATCTGGCGTCCTCAATATGTTTGCGGTATTTACAATGCTCATAAGGCTCGGAAGAAGCAACTTTAAAACCTCGGCGTCCTCGTAGATTATACGATTACTGAAAAACCTCACTGAAGTAAATCATTATTACTGGTTTCGACAATTTTATACAGAGAGGAGGTGATTTCACATTGGAGTATCAGGCTTTCGATTCGTTGGAGGAAATGTATAAGGCGATTGACGACGCGAGGATAGCAGCAGACGGAAAAGTGAAAGACTGGCAGTGTCAGATTAAGCCGGGTGACTTCTATATAATATTCACCAATTTTGGAATAACCATATACGGAGAAATCCTCGACCCCGACCCCGGCGATGACGAGTTCAATTCAGAGGAGTTTCGTAACTATCGTTTGTGCCGAGCATTCAGTGTGGCTTGCGAGACCGGAGAGATGGGCAGTTGCCACGTGTCCCAAGTTAGCTGCCTTATAACGAAAGAACTGTTCGAGAAGTTCAGAGAGCAGAACTGGTCAGTAGATTTACCCGAGTAACAATCCACATCTCAATTATTCAACCATTACACAATTAAAGGAGGTTTTCGTATGGGCAATTTAGTGGACACTTATGTCATAACCCCTAAGCACGATGTCGACGAGAAAGGGATACATGACGATTACATTGATCGGAGTGATAGCGAGATTCTGGAAATGGTCACAGATGACATTGACCGCGCATTTCTAACCGAAGTGTTTTCACAGGGCTGTCAGGTAATCGACTTGTTTCAAAGACTGTCGGAAATACCGGAGCCAGTTTGGAAACTCATCGAGGAATACGAGGAGAAGCATCAGTCGTGGAAGTTCGTCAGGCGATACCGGCAAGATTCGCTGATTCAAAGATTAAGAAAACAGTTCTTTACAACGCTGCTTATTGTCGAAAACGATTATGACCCTGATAAGCAAAACCGATTCGTGATTGTTCGCTCTGACGAACTGATTCACCTTGAACCGCAACCGGCTTTCAAGTTGATGACAGAGGAACAGTTCTCAGCCACGCTGCCAGAGGATCAGGCGTTTTGCCAAAAGGTGATTACGCCTCTGGCAGTCGTAGATGTCGTGATATTAAATTGCGATCAAGAAGACGGCAAGGAACTGTAGGTCATAAATAACCGATTGAAATAGTTTGGAATTACTCTCAGTACCGAAAGGCAAAAGAAAGGTCGGGGTACTGCGAACAGGAAGAAAACTTAAAAGAAAGGAAAAAACAGCGTGGCAGGCAAAATCATCCATGTTTTAACACAGGTTTTCGGTATAGTTCTTGAGTTTCTGTGGGATCGGAGGTCGAAGTCCAAATGACAAGCAAAGATAAAGTGATTCAATTCATCGAAAACGAAAATGCGTTTCAGGTTATGGCAGAACTGAAAAAGAACGGCGCCTTGACGAAGGAAGATATCACCAAGGCAATGAGTATGGACAGAGCCGGATTTCTGGCGTTTATGAAACAGCGCGCCGGTGTCGCTGACCCTGATGACGATGACGCCGAGTAAGGGAGCAAACAGGTAAAACAGGTAGGAAACAGGAAGTATTGAAATGATATTTCTAAACGAAAGGAGGTAAAGTCCATAGCATGGGAAAGCCGATCAGCAGATTAATCAAGAAACTGCGAGAGTACGATGAGAAAAAGTTGGATGAGATTCAGATAGGTTCGTCTATTCAGATGGCTGCCGATACATTTGTTTTCATGGACAAGCCTATCAAGGTATCGGGCACAGCCTTGAAACAATTATGTACAATCGGACGGATACCATCTGACTTCTTTATAAACCGGCTCAAGCGAGAAGAACAGGCAATGATATTCAACCGATTGTTCAGCGGGCTTTCAGAGACACGGTATATGTTTCGCTTCTCGCAGGATACTCTGTATGGCATTGTGTCACCGTCATATACGAAACTGGATAACGTGCTTCTCATTGATATCTTGAAAGACGCCGCCAATACTGGTCTTGATTTAGTGCCAGTCAAAAGCTTGATTCATCCCGATCACACAAAGGTACGTCTGGTGCCAGAAGGCATGAAAGCCAATGAGCTTGTGCCGATGGTCGAATTCACAAACAGCGAAAACGGCATGGGAAGTCTGAGGGTCTGGGCTGGCGTGTTCAGGGTAGTCTGCGGCAACGGGTTGTTATCAGAGGTGATTTCATCTAAATCTCGTTGGATTCATTACGGGTCTGGCAAGATACAAATGCCTGATTACGAAATAATACTCAACCAGTCTATCGAGTACGTTGCCCGAATGGAGGCGGCGAAATCAATTTATCTCAGCGCATCTGATAAGACTGAAATGATTTTACGGCTGTCAGGCGCGCTCGGACCAACTGTAGCAGACAAGGTTGTTGATGTAGCCAATGGACAATACAGAGGCGCCCTCACATTGTTCGATGCAATCAATAGCGTCACTCAAGCCGCGAAGTCGTTTTCGGCACAAAAGCAAAGTGAAACTGAACTATTTTCAAGCACTTTGTTGGCCGCCTGATTTTACAAGATTAACCCGGGGCTTGTCCGCCCGGTTTTTTTGCGAAATGAACCAATCGGATAATGCTTTTCATTGAGGATTAATATTCAAGCATTTATCGTTGATGAAAATAATACATTTTATGGCAAAGAGTTGGTTGGCGCGGTCTGAACCAAAGTCCCAATCTGGATGAACCACGCATTCCATATCTTTTAATACATAGTGCCTAAAAGCTGCGTGAATCTGTCGCTTGTCTTCGTCGGCTTCAAAATCATAACCTGAATTAATTATATTATGATACATGCCCGTAACATCGGGGTGTGTTTTTACATTCTCTGGAGATATGCCAATTGCGCAGATACTAGAAGGCATTGAAGGTTTATAAGAAAACCACTCCTTTCTAATTGCATCTGTGATACTTGCCATACAGGGCATATCTTCTAACTTTTTTATAAAACTACAGAAACCCTCTCCTAGGTCAATAAACTTTACCGCTCTTTTACAGGCGATATATATTAGCCCAATTGTTGGCATTGGAGCCATAATCACTGAATCCATTATGTCCCTGTCCATGTTACGGCATGGTGTTGAGTAATTTCCGAATGCATTTACTTTGAATAATGAATAGTAAATTTTGCTTATCACAATCTTTTGCTTTTCGCTTAATGTTTTCCCATCTTTGACAATACGAATGCAGTTTCTAACAAACAGGGCTTTGTCTTTATTAAACAACGGATGATTCAGTATCTGTTCGCAAGCTTCAATAACCGACAGGGCATTGCCGGATTGAACTTCCTCTGGCGTCTCAGCTTGGTCGGGTTCAGATTGTTTATCTGTGATGATCGAAGACATCTGATTCTTCGCCGTCATATAATGAATTAATCTTTCGCCGACAAGGTTCCTTATGAAGTCTGATTTGTTTGTTCCTATCCAGTTACAGTACGCTTCAATTTCAGAATCGAATTCGTTCGGCACAGCAATTTGAATGAATACTCTGTTACTCATAACAATGGCCTCCATGGTTGTTTTTCATTTTCTATTAATTTGTACAAAACTGAAATCATGGCCTGATTGTGGCCTGAACATACTCTATATAATTATAAATATGTAAATATTATATATACCTCTTGATGAGGTGTAATTGTATTTTGCCTAAAGGCTTTATTTGTATTTATAATTTGTAGAAGAGGAGCTTGTACTCCTTCTGTAATTGTATTTGAATTGAAAATTATTACAAAAGAAATCAATTAACAAAAATACACGAAGTCAAAAAACAAGAATGGTTTCAGCAGTTTCCATCAACAGATTTGTAACACTTTTAACCTGATTGAATGATACTGGATTTGATTGCTCAATTTCCTGTTAATCGGTCGCACCAATGAGGAGCCGCGATGGCAGATAGAAATAACATTACGCTGTTTATCATTGCCAGAAGGCACCTCTGTTAATACCCTTTGTATTTGAAGTCTCAGTTCACGAGGGCGATGGCCCGCCCACATAAACAGCTCAGTCCATATCGGCGAAGCACGTTGCGCTGTCCTCTGATTGTATCTCAAAGCTATCAGCATCTGAAAATCTGAGGGCAGTTTATCGACCACTATTTAGCACGCGAGAAAAAGAACTGAGTGGGTGCGCCCGCAATCATACCTCTGAGTAAGAGATAGAAGTGGGTGCGCCCGCCGCCGCCGTCGTGCTCGCCCGCGCCGCCACGCCGCCTGTTGGTTTCTTTAGTGTGTTTGTCCGGCGTTTTCCTGATGGTTCTGAAACGGGTAAGGCTAATATTAACCTCAGCCGCAGAGGCACCTATGTATTGTTTTGGGCAAGTGTTGTTACAATACAAAACCCGGTAGAGTTTTAAGGCTCCAGCCGGGTTTGACGCCCGCGCCGTCGTGCTGCCCACTGTTCTCTAATCCTTTATATATAAGCGTATCCGCGCCCGGCTCCGGCACCCGCGTTTATCCGGCGCGATACGGAGTGACTCTTAATCAGAAACGGTATCGCCGAAATATTATTTTCAATAAATGTTTAAAATATTCGAAAATATCCGATAATAGTATTGTAACAGGCTTTTTTTAGAAGTAATTTTTAACCCCTAGCAGTTGTGGCCACCAACGGCCACTTACAAAGATTTCCAATCAGTACCTACATAGATGCCCCCCGCCCTCTTTTGCGTGAGGCGGGTTAATCCAGCTCTACCTGAATAGGGAGGGCTGTAAAACGGAGGGGATTTATGAACAACGCGATTACCCGGACATCGAGCCAGAGGAATAATCGGGGAATCACAAACACGCCGTCAGGCTACGGTTGTCGAGGGCCGGTCACACATGGCCATCGGGCTACCGCGCTTAGAAGTCGTATGGTACTGAAAAAGGCCAGCCTTTTTCACATCATACTGTTAGCAGCTCTCTTGATTCCACAGAACGCAAAGCCATCGTTACAAAATCCGGCGGAAACCATTCCGCAAAACAAACAATGGAGGAAATTTCTGATAGTGAACAACGAAGTAGAAAACACCGTGCAGCCGACAATACCGGTTGCCATAGAAGTCAAATCTGAGAAGAATGAGAACGCGCCAGCTGAAACAGAAAAAGCGGCGCAGCCAGAAGTACCCGTTACTGTAGAAGTAAAGGCTGTGAAAAACGAGAACGAGAGCGGCTCGGCGGTAACTAAAACTCCAAATATTCCGGCCGCTCCGGTGGTCAAAAAAGTCACGGACCTCACGAATAGCCTTACCGTAGATTATAAGATTCAGGGTACACTGAGATATATAAATGGAGCTGAAAAAACAAATTTAGAAAAAAGTATTATTGTAGATGGTCTTCGAAGAGATTGTATAACCGTATGGGAAAAGAAGAACAAGGATATCATCATAGATGGGTATGAGATTTATTTCATTTGCAAAAAAGCTAAAATCCCTATTAAAAAGAAAAACATTATTCGGAAGAAATTCGCCAATAGGAACGAGGCTATTTACTGGCGAGTCAAGCACAACATGGGACGGCGGCACATGAAAACCGCAGAACGCTGCAAGGCGGCTCTCGCATTAAAGCCAACCTTCGAGAAAATCGGGAATAAACGAATGTCAGATGCCGCTAAGGGTTTACCTGTTTCGGGTAAACCTTGGAACACGCAAAAGAAACTGGCAAAGGCGTTCAACGTCTCCGGCGATACCCTTTATCGTTATGAGCAAATAACGAATAAAGCGGATAGAGAGACGATAAAGCTTGTCGACGAAGGCAAGGTTAGCATTGCATCCGCGTACAAGGATATTGTCGGCGCCAAGGGTTACAACGATAAGGAATACACAGAGCTCTCTGACAGCGACAAAGGAGCTTACAAAACATGGAAAGTCGTTGAATCCGTCTCATTCGGATCAGAAGAGTTCGCAACGCTGGTTGAGTGTGTAAGCCTGTTCAAAGACGTATGCGATGATATTACCATTAAGAACCGAAAGGTTTCTGTGACAAATAACTCCTTTACACGAGTATACTGGGCTGACATGTCCGGGATTCCCGCTACAAGTCGCGCAATCACATTTCCCAATCCTAAATATTTTTTACAGTGCCTAAGAGAGTTGTCCGCAATCAAGTACCCGGTGAAGCTGGATTTCATGGAACATCAAGGCAAAGTATTTATGAGATTCTTGGACTACAACAACGATTGGATATTTGGATGGACTCACTCGGTGATGGAAGCATCTCAAGAAAAGCATTTGAGGAATCCGATACTTACACGGGAACATCTCAATAAGTTCACTGCCACGGAACCCGAGTCGATAGCATCAGGCACCATTTTTGAAACAGATTTAAGCATGATTAAGAAGGGCGATACTCTCCATTCAGGTTGGTTGTATTTCGAAATGGATACGTGTCACTTTGTTATGAAAAGATATCAAATCAATAGTTTTTTCATTGTTCCCTTCTCCTGTCGTTCAAATCCGGCTTATTCCGGAAACGCCATCAATTCCAAAATTACGTTCGGGTGCATGCCGGCTTTCTCCAAGCAGGTGACATTCGATGTCAGTCAATCCAAGCTGAAAAAAGACATGGTAGTAATTTCATTTATGTCGCGTACGAACAACATAGATTTCGGAATGTTGGCGGAGGGGACGCTTTCTCCACAGAATGTAGCAAGCCAAGATGCTTTCTTTCACGCCTCAAATATTAAATTCGTTTGAGGCGCATATGGCCAGAAATGCTACTGCGATATAACAGGAGATTCCTCTTTTAGAGTTACAAGCCCCTCCTTAACCGGCGGGGCTTTTTTTTGTCCATAAAATCTCTGTACGGTTCAAGCGTCACCCGTCTCCGGCACAACCGCGCCCGCGAAGCCGTCTCAACCAGCACCTCATAACTGGCCAACGCCGCCGCCCGCGAAGCCGTCCCGCTTGTCTCACAACCGCCCGGCAGCTTGACTGTCTCACCGCGCCCCACGTCCGCCCCTCGAAGCCGTCG
>Ga0172379_10002148_pt1 | contig 36143 bp, 38 predicted proteins | sample GrowelOW334metaG_FD_119756 | JGI IMG/M metagenome (GOLD analysis project Ga0172379, IMG submission 119756) | Groundwater microbial communities from an aquifer near a municipal landfill in Southern Ontario, Canada - Groundwater well OW334 metaG | ecosystem: Environmental > Aquatic > Deep... | reverse complement strand
TTCTTCGACAACACCATGGTGATCGCCGCTGTCAATGTGGTCTTGCCGTGGTCGACGTGTCCAATCGTACCTACGTTTACGTGCGGTTTGCTACGTTCAAATTTGCTCTTTGCCATGATTTATCTCCATCAACCCGAATTAACGAAAGAACCTCTAAACAATACTAAAACTATGGTGCCCATGGCGAGAATCGGACTCGCGACCTCTCCCTTACCAAGGGAGTGCTCTACCACTGAGCCACATGGGCCTAACTTTGTGGAGCGGGTGAAGGGAATCGAACCCTCGTCATAAGCTTGGAAGGCTTCAGCTCTACCATTGAGCTACACCCGCACAACTACCAACACCAGCCCACTCAAAAGAGCCCCCAAAGACACTCTTGATACAACAGCAAACTGCTAAATAATTCTGGTGGAGGGGGAAGGATTCGAACCTTCGTACTCTAAGAGGTCAGATTTACAGTCTGATGCCTTTAACCACTCGGCCACCCCTCCAAAAAGAGCGCGCGATTATCCATAGAACGACCTAACCTGTCAAAGGGAAAATACGTAGGGAGGTGAAATCACATCTGAAGCGGCGAGAAAAATCAAAGGACAGGTGCTTACATCAGGCCTTTTTCTGCGAACGACAGACAACCCGCACCCGCCACGATGAAATGATCCAGCACCCGCACATCCACCAAAGCGAGTGCCTGCTTCAGTGCATCCGTCAATAACTGATCAGACTGACTCGGCTCGGCGACACCCGATGGGTGGTTATGCGCGAAGATGATAGCCGCCGCATTGTGATACAAGGCCCGCTTCACAACCTCGCGCGGATAGACGCTCGTCTGAGTGAGGGTACCGTGGAACAACTCCTCGGTAGCGATCACGCGATGCTGTGCATCCAAAAATAGGGCAACGAACACCTCTTGCTGGCGCGCCCTCAATAATAGTTGCAGGTATTCCCGTACCGCACGGGGAGAATTCAGCGCATCTCCCAACTTCATCTCTTCCTGCAAAGCCCGCCGCGAAATCTCGACCGCAGCCTGAAGTTGCACATATTTAGCCTGCCCCAATCCATGGATCTCGCAGAACTCCTTCTCACTGGCCGCGATCAACTGTGTCAGATTGCCAAACCGTTCCAACAACTCACGCGCTAGATCGACCGCACTTTTACCCACCACCCCAGTGCGCAAGAAGATCGCCAGCAACTCAGCATCGGACAGTGCGGAAGCCCCGCGCTCCAGCAATTTCTCGCGCGGACGTTCGCCTGCGGGCCAGTCAGTGATACTCATATAAGCACCTCACTCCAAAGAGAACCGTTCCACCCTATCCATCCACCCTTGCCGCGTCAATATGCCATTCGGTCTATATATCCATCTATATCTGCGCCACTGAACGAGCCTTCGCCTGTACGGTGCTTTCTTGCTAAGATGCGCGCCACTATGGATACAACCCCAACAAAACGTATCGTGCTCGGCATCACCGGCGGTATCGCAGCCTATAAGGCGGCGGAGTTGGCGCGCCTGTTGGTGAAACAGGGCGTGTATGTGCAGGTGGCGATGACGGAAGCGGCGACGCATTTCATCACGCCTGCCACCATGCAGGCACTCACTGGCAATCCCGTACTCATCGACCAGTGGCAGGACGACAAAGGCATGGCACATATCCAATCCAGCCGCATCGCTGATGCCATCGTGATCGCCCCTGCTACCGCCGATTTCATCGCCAAACTGGCACATGGTCTCGCTGACGACCTGCTCTCTACCCTATGCCTCGCTCGCGACTGCCCTTTATTGGTCGCACCTGCCATGAACAAGCAGATGTGGGCGAATGCGGCGACACAACGCAATGTGCAACGCCTACTTACAGATGGTGTCACCCTGCTTGGTCCAGCCAATGGTCTACAAGCGTGCGGTGAAGAGGGTATGGGACGCATGCTCGAAGCAGCAGAACTCGCTCAAGGTATCGTTGCCACCTTCGGCACAAAAGAACTGGCTGGGCGCAAGATACTCATCACCGCAGGACCGACCTACGAAGCCATCGATGCGGTGCGCGGCATCACCAACCGTAGTAGCGGCAAGATGGGCTACGCCATCGCGCAAGCGGCAGCAGAGATGGGGGCTAAGGTCACATTGGTATCAGGACCGACCGCGCTGGCAAATCCAAGCGGTGCACAAATGATAAAGGTCACCAGCGCAGCACAGATGTTCGATGCGGTGAAACAGCATGTCTCCGTTACGGACATGTTCATTGCCGTGGCAGCAGTGGCGGACTACCGCGTAGCGCAACCTAGCGAGCAAAAGATCAAGAAGAGTGACGCCACGTTGACGCTGGAACTGACACCTAACCCAGACATCCTCGCCTACGTCGCCAACTTACCCAATCCCCCCTTCTGCGTGGGCTTTGCCGCCGAGAGTGAGAGGTTGCGCGAACACGCTACCGAGAAACGCAAAAAGAAGAACCTCCCATTGCTGGCGGCCAATCTGGCGCAGAGCGCCATCGGTAGCGATGAGAACGAATTGATATTGTTCGATGATGCAGGTGAGCATGCACTCCCTCGCGCCGACAAGCTGACTTTGGCGCGCGCATTATTACGCCACGCCACCTCGCTCTATCTGAAAGGAAATGAAAAATGAAAAAAGTGGATGTGAAGGTACTCGACCCGCGCTTGCATGAGAACCCACCGTCTTATGCCACACCGGGCTCTGCCGGTATCGACCTGCGCGCGTGCATCGAGACCAGCATGACGATACAGCCTGGGCAATGCGAACTCATTCCTAGCGGCATCGCGCTACACCTGAACGACCCACACTACGCCGCGATGATCCTTCCGCGCTCAGGTCTGGGTCATAAGCACGGCATCGTACTGGGTAATCTGGTCGGCCTCATAGACTCTGACTATCAAGGGCAGATATTCATCTCGATTTGGAATCGCGGACACCACCCATTTAACCTGATGCCGATGGAGCGTATCGCCCAACTGGTCATCGTGCCAGTGGCGCAGGTGCAATTCAACCTCGTGGATGAGTTCCCTATCAGCCACCGTGGCACAGGTGGATTCGGCAGCACTGGCAAACACTAAAGTGTCCGTCCAAAGAAAAAGCCTCGCATCACTGCGAGGCTTTTTTCATTCTGACATTCGAATCAACGCTGAAGCTTGATATCCATCTCGGTGTTATCGCCTTTACGAACCGAGACCTTCTCGCTCGAAGTTTTATAGCCTTCCAATTTGACGTTCACTTCATGGATACCTGCGCCATATTCTGCGCGCAATGGAGTCAACCCGAAGTAGACGCCATCCACATACACCTTGGCGCGCGAGGGGTTGGAACTGATCACCAACATACCATTCGCAACCATCGATTCAGATTGAGTTGCTGCAGGAACAACTGCAGAGGCGGCGCTACCTGCTGAATTGGAATAGACCGTCACCCCCTGTACCGGCTTGATACCCACGGCCATGTTGAACAACTCTGGCCGTGTGGCCATCAGCACTGACAATACCGATTCAGTTGTCTTTGTCGAAACCACGCCCAACTTCCATTTCAAAAAGTCAGCCACATCCTTCTTGCCATTCCCTGAAGTTCCCGCATATCGCTCTGCGCGCTCCACCACCAAGCCAGACCAGATCACTTTACCGCTAGCGACTTCAGTCAGCGTGGATTCGACAGCGATATTCACATAGTCGCGATCTTTGATGTCGATGCTGAGTTCCTTCACCGTACCACTCAGTTGGAGCTGCGCATTGCTAGCATCGCCCACCAACACTTGCAGGCCTGCATCACTCAGACGCTTCTTCATCGATTCCGCCACCACTTCGGTCGCATCGCGATCAGACATGATGTCCTTGCCCGTCAACCCCGTGATTCGAGCATTCGAAGTCCCCACACGGCGCGGGCTATCAACCTGGCGCGCATCGGTGTAGCCCGCCATGCGTACCGTGATCTGATATTTTTCTGGCCTTGCGTTAGGGCCTGGTTTCACATCCTCGCGAATGCGCAATTCGTTACCCGGCTCTGCCGCTGAACCCAAAAAGTTAGCGCAGCCAGCGACACTCAGCGAAAGCAGTAAGACTAGGATCAGCGAACGGATCTTAAACATGGCACATCCTTTGAATAAATAAAAAGAGCGAATGGACGTCAGACGCGCATTCGCTCTTGTTCGTGCGTAGTTTGGATCAACCGCGCGCGATGACCGCTTCGATCTCGGACAATGTACGAGCCAGCTCGAAGCTCTGCACCTGCGCACCCAATTGACGCGCGATCTGTGTGATGGAGAACAGACCACACACAAGTTGACGACCATCGACTTCAGATGCCACCAAAGAATGCTGACGGTTAGCTTGTTTCAAGCTAGCCACGATGTCACCCACGGTTGCAGCTTTCACATCCTGGATGTTCAACACTTCCAATTCGCGCTGAGTCGTCATGATGTCACGCACCATGATGTCGGCATGAGTGCCGCCCATGTTCTGCAGGAAGCGCATCGGCTTCTCACCCAAGATATCGCTAGCCGTGATCAAACCGGCGATCTGCTCGTTGTCGTCCAACACCAGCAACATACGCACGCCATACTTGATCATCTTCGCGTTCGCTCTATCCATCGAAGTCTTGGCACGTACGCTGACAACGGAGATCTTGGTGAGGTCGGTCATCACATCAGACGCTGGGCTACCCAACTTGACGCGATCAGGCAGATTCTGTACCGGACGCACGAATGAAGAACCGGTCTTCAAGGGTGCGGATTTCAGAGCTTTGAACTGGGTTGTTGGCATGTTTCCTCCTGTTGATATGTGAATTCTAAATTCTCATCCTTACGGATGATGGTGTGTCGGTATTGCTGTATTTCTAATGGCTGGCAAGTAACGCACCAATTCGTTCAGCGCCAAGCGATACACATCGCGCTTGAATTCGATGACACTTTCCAACTCCACCCAGTAGTCGTTCCAGCGCCAAGCATCGAACTCAGGATGCTCACAAGCGCGCAGACAGACATCGGTATCGCGTCCAACCAAGCGTAGCAAGAACCATATCTGCTTCTGGCCTTTGTAATGCGAACGCGACTCTTTCTTACCCCAACTTTGCGGCACATCGTAGCGCATCCAATCGCGGGTACGTCCAAGTATCTGGACATGTTCGGACAGCAAGCCGACTTCCTCATGCAATTCACGGTACATCGCTTGCTCTGGCGTTTCGCCATGCTGGATGCCGCCCTGCGGGAATTGCCAAGCATCCTGGCGGATGCGCTTGCCCCAAAACACCTGATTCTTTGCGTTAGTCAGAATGATGCCGACATTCGGGCGATAACCTTCTCGGTCTATCATGATTCGCCCCATACAGTTTTTCAATGGGGCGGATTGTTCCACATTTCGCCCCTACTGGAAAGACGGAAGCGCCTCCTTACAGTAGAATCGCGCCCTTCTTTTAGCCTTAATGAGTACTGAACATGCGCGTTTCACAATTTTTCATCTCCACCATCAAAGAAGCCCCGACCGAAGCCGAACTGCCCAGCCACCGCCTGATGTTGCGTGCGGGCTACATCCGCAAACTGGCCAGCGGCCTATACACATGGATGCCTCTGGGCCTACGTGTTCTGCGCAAAGTCGAGAACGTGGTGCGCGAAGAAATGAACAAGAGTGGCGGTATCGAACTGCTGATGCCCGCCGTGCAACCTGCCGAACTATGGCAAGAGACTGGGCGCTGGGAAGTCTTCGGCCCCCAGATGCTGAAGATCAAGGATAGACACGACAACCAGTTCTGCTTCGGCCCCACCCACGAAGAGGTCATCACCGACATCGCTCGTCGTGAGATCAAGAGCTATCGCCAGCTCCCTTTGAATTTTTACCAGATCCAAACCAAGTTCCGTGACGAAGTGCGCCCGCGTTTCGGCGTGATGCGTGCACGCGAGTTCATGATGAAGGACGCCTATTCCTTCCACAGCAGCTTCGAAAGTTTGGAACAAACCTACAAGGTGATGTACGAGACCTACAGCCGCATCTTCACTCGCTTAGGACTACAGTTCCGTGCCGTGGCCGCCGATACGGGCGCCATCGGTGGTAGCGGCTCGCATGAGTTCCATGTGCTGGCCGACTCCGGCGAAGACGCGTTGGCTTATTGCCCCACCTCCGACTTCGCCGCCAACGTTGAATTGGCAGAGGCACTCGCACCGACCACACCACGTGCGGCACCCACCGAAACGATGCACAACGTCGACACCCCCAAGCAGACCACCTGTGAGGATGTTGCCGCCCTACTTGGCCTGCCACTACAACGCACTGTCAAACTCATCGCACTGATGGCTAACGACAAATTGAACATCGTCTTGTTACGCGGCGACCACTCATTGAATGAAGTGAAGGTCGGCAAGTTGGAAGGTTTGGCTGATTTCCGCTTCGCGCGTGAAGATGAGATTCGCGCCTTCTTCAATTGCCCACCCGGATTCCTAGGCGCAGTCGGGATCGACCGCACTCAAGTTCGCGTCATCGCTGATCGTACCGTAGCTGCCATGAGCGACTTCGTGATGGGCGCGAACATCGCCAAGTTCCATACCGCCGGAATCAACTGGGGACGCGACCTGCCTGAGGCTGACGTCGTCGCCGATGTGCGTAATGTCGTCACTGGCGACGCATCACCGGATGGCAAGGGAACACTAGAGATATGTCGCGGCATCGAAGTTGGCCACATCTTCCAACTGCGTACCAAATATTCAGAAGCGCTAAAAGCCACCTACCTCGATGAGAACGGCAAGGCACAAGTGATGGAGATGGGTTGTTACGGCATCGGTGTCTCGCGCATCGTGGCCGCCGCCATCGAACAGAACTTCGACGAGCGTGGCATCGCCATCCCCGCAGGCATGGCACCCTTCCAAGTCGCCATCGCGCCTATCGGCATCAAGAAGAGCGAAGTGGTACGCAATGCGGCGGAACAACTCTACGCAGAGCTCACTGCCGCAGGGATCGAAGTGCTGATGGATGACCGCGACGAGCGTCCTGGCGTGATGTTCGCCGACCTTGAACTGATCGGCATACCGCATCGCATCGTCATCGGGGATCGCGGATTGAAAGAAGGCAATGTGGAATATCAGGGCCGCAAAGATGCGCAGGCTCAATCTGTCGCCTTGCAAGATGTGAGCAAGCTCGTACAATCAAAGCTATGAGATTACCCGCCGCACTGCACAACTCGCTGCTTTCGCTCATCGCGATGGGCTTGTGCTGTGCTATGCCCGCAAAGGCTGGCAATCAAAAAGAGGAAGTGCTTTCCGCCAGCGTGCGCTCCATGCTGCAACGTGCGGTGTCTGACCAAGCCGCCCCCAAGCTGGCGTTCTCATCACAACAGGAAGCACAAGCTTGGTTAGATGAGATGTCGCAGCGCCTTGCGAAAAAGATCCCCGATGCAGAGTATCGCTTCGATCTGTTGAGCACCGTGCATTACGAAGCCACGCGAGCAGGTCTCGATCCGCACATGGTGTTGGGCTTGATCGAAGTGGAAAGTGGATTCAGGAAATATGCCGTGTCTAAAGTCGGCGCACGTGGCTACATGCAAGTGATGCCGTTTTGGAAAAGAGCGATTGGCGCGAACGACCACAATCTGTTCCATCTGCGCACCAACCTACGCTACGGCTGCACCATCCTGAGACATTATTTGGATATTGAGAAAGGCGACCTGTATCGCGCCTTGGGACGTTACAACGGGAGCTTGGGAAAACCTGAATATCCGAACTTGGTGAAGGCGGCATGGCACAAACACTGGGTACCCGGTCGCCGCACCACCAGCTGACTATTTCTTGGTTTTACTCTTGATATAAGACTCCACGCTCTCGCGTGAAAGAAGGCCTTCCTGATAGCTCACCAATTCGCCTTGCGGGTTGTACAGATACGAAGTCGGCAACACCTCTACCTGCCCTACCTGTTCCGCCATGTCGTAATCCCCCAACACGATGGGATAGGTGACATTGCGCTTTGCCACGAAGGCTTTGACGGATTTCTCGGTCGAATCTAGCGCCACACCAATGACCACCAAGTCAGTCTTCTTGTGCGCTTCATGCAACTCAACCAAGTCAGGCACTTCTTCGAGACAGGGTGGACACCAGGTCGCCCAAAAGTTCACCAGTACCCACTTGCCGCGATAGTCACTCAAGCGCTGAGCGTTGCCCTGCATATCCTTGAATTCGAAAGGCTGAGCGGTCGCCAAAGCAGTGCAGCACATCAACAGTGCCGCACCCAGCAAACGAAACGACAGAGTCATCAATGACCTGATTTATCTTCGTGCTGCACGTCAGTCACGTGCGCATCATCCTCTGCCGAATGTCCATCGGCAGCATGCGTCAGATACAGCGCCAGCGCGATCAGCGCAATGGCGGCGCCAAAATAGACCAGATCCAGGGGAGTGCTCATGTGCATCGTGATCGCCTCTTCGAACAAGGTAACGATCATGATCATCAGAATCACTTTAGCCAGTTTGGATTTCAAATCATCCAGATTGTTGATGACGAGGATCTTGCTCGCAGCCTTGCTACCGTGTGCTTGGTCGATGTCGCTGATGAACAGCTCATACAACCCCAAAGAGAAGATCAACATGACCGTCGCCAACAGATAGCCGTCCACCACCTCGACGATGTGAGAGACGATGCTGTCATGCAAGGCTTTGCGCGCTTCTTCGGTCAATGATGAATCGGCATAGTGCAAGGAATGCTGGAACAGATTGACCACATCGACCGTAGCCATGTAGAAAATGGCAAAGCCCGCCAGCAGACTGCCGATGACGGCCGCCAAGATGATGAAACGGCTGTTCCACAAAGTACCTTCAAAGAGTTTTTCAAAGAAATTCATTCTGTTTCTCCTAACGTTGATGCAAAAAATTTCGGCCGCGCATTAAAGCTGAAAAGCCCCCTTACGGCAACCGCTCAAGATCATTTAGCCCATACTTCTTTTAATGTCGGATTACTCCCCTCGACCATCTGCCTTTCCAAACTGCTGAACCATGCTCGAATATCGGCGTCGCCTGACTGTTTGGGCAATAAGGCCACATCCAACAGGAACATACGTGTCAGTTCTGATAATTGGATTTTTTCCGGTGCGCGAACCATGTTCCAGCCTTGCCCAGAAAGTTTGGCGACGATCTTCGCGTTCACCAGCTTGTTCAGGATGCGCTCCACATCCTCGTACCCGATGCGCAGTTGCTTAGAAAGCCCAGGCAAGTCTTGCACCTCACCGCTCTGCAAACCTTTATGCATCAGCTTGAGCATCGCCAAGGCGAAATAGAGTTGCGCCGCTTGGTCCAGTTTCAGCGCATGTGTACTGCGCCAATGCGAAATGGAAGCAGTGATGATGGCACCGAACAACAGCGTCAACCATGACAGATAGATCCACAGCAAAAAGATCGGCAAGCTAGCAAAGGCCCCGTAGACCAACTTATACGTAGGAAAGTGCGAGATGTAATACGCAAAGGCTTGGTTCATCGACTCGAATGCGATAGCCGCGATGACTCCGCCGATGACTGCATGGCGCATCGGAACATATCGATTCGGCACCACACGGAACAACAAAGTGAAAGCCGCCGTCGTCAGCACCACCGGCAAAAGCTTGAGCATCTCGATACCGAAAGCGGGGATCTGCTTCGCATAGCCAACCGAAAGGCCGATCAACCAAGAGGTCAGCGACAAACTGCCGCCGATGAGCAAAGGGGCGAGCGTGATGACCGCCCAATACACCAACACCCGCTGCAACATGTTGCGCTGACGCGATACACGGAAGATACGATGGAAAGCATTGTCGATGGTGACCAACATCCACATCGCAGTGATAGCTAGGAAGACGATACCCACTGCCGTAAGGCGAGAGGCACTCTCGGCGAACTGCTCCATGTAGCGCGAGATCATCTTACCGCCCGTCTCTGGCAACATGTTGGATAGGATGAATTCCTTTAAATGGGTCGACAGGTCGGTGAACACGGGGAACGCCGAGAACACCGTCAACATGATGGTGAGCAAGGGCACCAAGGACAGCAAAGTTGTGAAGGTCAGACTCGCCGCCATCTCGGTGCAGCGATCTTGTTGCAGACGAACAACCACGAACCGCAAAAAATGCAGCGAATCCATCACGCCAAAATTCGGAAGTTTCATATCCAACGGTATCCCAATACAATGGCCAGCATGATAACCGACAAGCCCCAATCAAAAAGCAACGCACGCACTGCACGCCAGATGTTGCGCGCGCATCGTTACGGCGCCCTCTCCACACTCTCCAAGAAGTTCGATGGGCATCCCTTCGGCTCCATCACCCCCTACATGGTGGATCACGACGGCAGCCTGCTCATCCTCATCAGCGGATTGGCCGAACATACCAAGAACATCCTGAGCGATTCGCGCGTCAGCCTCATCACACATGATCAGAACGATCCGCACATCCAAACCCAAGGTCGAGTCACCTTGGTTGGCAATGCCACGTTCGATCCCGAACGTGAGCGTTGCGGCAAGCGTTATCTCCGTTACTTCCCCGAAGCGCAGACCTACTTCGACATGGCCGACTTCAATTTCTTCCGAATCGTTCCCTTTGCCATCCGTTACATCGGTGGATTCGGCGACATCCATTGGGTCAAAGCCGACAATTACCGCATGACGAGTTACCCGCTGATATCGGAAGAGCTGTCACTACTCAAGGAATTCGATACCGCTAAGGAGATTGCTTTGATCGGCGTGGATTGCGACGGATTCGACATACGCGTTGACGGCAAGGTAGTTCGAAGTGACTTCACCGAGATAGTGCTGGATACCGTTCAGGCACGTGCCGCCATCCTGGCGCGAACAAACAAGAACTAGCCGCGCACGCCTTTCAACTCCAAAGGCGACGACAATTTTTCAACAGGAATGACTTCTTGCTTGAGGATGGGTTCGCTGACTACACTAGGCTCTGCCGCTCGCGGCTTCTCCACCACACTCTCGGTAACCACCACCGGCTTGGCCGGCACATGTTTAGTTTGAGGTGCTCGTGCCTTATTTGATTTATTCGTAACTCGCACTTCAGAAGCCAGTACGAGATTCGATGCCAATGTCACAGCACATATCGCTGTCACCTTCAACTTTTTATCGAATCCCATACTGCCTCCTTTCGGAATCGCTGCGTCAGATCACACCTGTGGATGCGCCCTGTCCATGCCCGTGTCCAACTTGTTCAAAGCATTCAGATAAGCCTTGGCAGAAGCCACCACGATGTCGGTATCCGCGCCCTGCCCATTGACCACACGACCACCCTTGGCCAAGCGCACGGTCACTTCACCCTGCGCATCGGTACCACTGGTGATGTTGTTCACCGAATACAGCAACAGCTCGGTCTCGCTCTTCACGATCTGTTCGATGGCTTTGAACGTCGCATCTACGGGACCGCCGCCTTGTGCATCGGCTTGATGCTCCTTGCCGCCGACACTCATCACCACGCGGGCCACTGGCAAGGTGCCCGTCTCGGAGTGCGCCCCCATCGATACCAATCGAAAATACTCGCTCAATTGCGTGACTTCTTCATCGCTCACCAAAGCTTGGATATCTTCGTCGAAGATCTCACTCTTGCGGTCAGCCAAGTCCTTGAAACGGGCGAAAGCCGCATTCAACGCATCTTCGCTACTCAACACGATGCCTAATTCTTGCAAACGGGTACGGAACGCGTTGCGGCCGGACAACTTGCCCAAAGACAATTTGTTCGCGCCCCAACCCACATCCTCGGCACGCATGATCTCGTAGGTCTCACGATGCTTCAGCACGCCGTCTTGATGAATACCAGACTCATGCGCAAACGCATTCGCACCCACGATAGCCTTGTTCGGCTGCACCGGATAACCCGTGATGCTGGACACCAACTTCGATGTCGGCACGATCTGCGTGGTATCGATGTTCGTATCGCAAGTGAAGACATCGCGGCGCGTCTTCACCGCCATCACGATCTCCTCCAGTGAAGCATTACCTGCGCGCTCACCCAAACCGTTGATGGTGCACTCCACTTGACGCGCGCCGTTCATCACCGCTGCCAATGAGTTGGCCGAAGCCATACCTAAGTCGTTATGGCAGTGTGTGGACCAGATCACCTTGTCGCTGTTGGGCACGCGTGCGATCAATTGTTTGAAACGCTCGCCCCACAAGAACGGGATGCTGTAACCCACGGTATCCGGCACGTTCAATGTCTTCGCCCCCGCCTTGATGACCTCGTCGAAGATACGCACCAAGAAGTCGATGTCAGAACGCACCGCGTCCTCAGCAGAGAACTCCACGTCGTCTGTGTATTCACGCGCCCACTTCACCGCTTGCACTGCACGTGTCACCACTTCATCTGGCGACATACGCAACTTGTGTTGCATGTGGATGGGCGAAGTCGCAATGAAAGTATGGATACGTCCATGTTTGGCAGGCTTGATCGCCTCACCCGCCGCACGTACATCCTTCTCGCTGGCACGTGCCAGGGAACATACGGTAGAACGCTCGATCACCTTGGCGATGCTGTTGATGGCATCCGCATCGCCAGGGCTAGCCGCAGCAAAGCCCGCCTCGATGACATCTACGCCCAGCTTTTCCAACTGGCGTGCGATGCGCAACTTCTCTTCTTTGGTCATGGATGCGCCCGGGCTTTGCTCGCCGTCGCGCAAGGTCGTGTCGAATATGATCAATTTGTCAGTCATTTTTTTACTCCGATGCAATTGTTCTTCCACGGCTCAACACCAACCGAGCCGCCTGCTTTAAAACTTATGGGGTGGGTTTAGTTTGCGCGCGAGCGCAGCTTCAGCGCGGCCAGCAGGCTGAAGGTGGAATGTGATTGCGAGATGTGTCTAGAGAAGTGCATGGGCAGGAATATAGCGGCTTTTATTTGGGGGCGCAACCGAAGTCCTTAATTGAACTGACTTCTGATGATTCCCCACTGCTGCGGCCATTGCACCATCGGGTCTTTGGCATAGCCGCTCTTGCCGAACTGGCTCCAACGTCCGACGACGAAACACAGCAACAGGTTGGCATGCGCGCCGAAGTCGGCATCGGCTTCCAGCTTGCCTTGGGTGGAAGCGATACGCAGGGATTGTTTGAGGGTCGCTTCGACGCGATCTAATAGTTGGTTGATGCGTTGTTGCAGGCGCTCGTCTTCATTCACTAGCGCATCGCCGATGAGGACACGCGTCATGCCACGGTTCTTTTTCGCGAACCCCAACAACAAGCCAACGATGCCTTCGATCTGCTTCAGACCATCCTGCTCTTCGGTACTGATCTTATTGATGAGGCCAAACACGGTCTGCTCGATGAAATCGATCAAACCTTGGTACATCATGAACTTGCTAGGGAAGTGGCGATACAACGCGGCTTCGGACAGATCGAGACGTGCCGCCAGCGCAGCGGTGGTGATCTTTTCCCCCTTGGGTTGCTCCAGCATCTCAACGATGGTTTGCAGTATCTGTAATTTTCTTTCACCCGGTTTAGCTGCCATGTCGTTTCCTTTTCAAAGTTTGGAGACTGCGCGCGGCAGTTCCAACACATCACGTATCTTCACATCCACAAAGTTCGGGGCGCGCAACGCATCGCTCACCCACACAGTACGCATACCCAGCCGTTTAGCCGTTTTCAGATTCTCTGCGCTGTCTTCCACCATCACACATTGTCCTGCTTTGATGTGATGCTTGCGCAACAAGCGCCTGAAACCTGCTGTCTGCGGCTTCGGCATGTAACGCGAATGCTCGATAGAGAATACATCGTCGAACAGGTCATCCACGCGCAACAACTCCAACACCGCCTGTGCGTAATGGATGGGCGCATTGGAGAATACGATCTTGCTTCCCGCCAGATTTTTCAGCGCATGGCGCAATCTTGGTTCGCGCACCACCATTTCCCCTAATTCTGGGAACTGGTGCGTATGCCACAAGAAATGGTCTGGATCGGTACCGTGATGCTTCATCAAGCCCGTGAGCGTTGCACCATAGCGTTGCCAGTAATCTACACGCAAGGCATTCGCCGCTGCCTCATCCAACTGCAGATGTTCCTGCAGGTACGCGGTCATACTGCGATTGATATGCGGAAAGATATGCGGCGTCGCGTTATGCAGCGTGTTATCTAGATCGAAAAGCCAGATGCGTTCGTTCACTTGCTTTTGATCAGTGTGCCGACACCTTCGTCGGTCAAAATCTCAAGCAACAGTGCATGCTCCACACGACCATCAATGATGTGAACGGCTTTCACGCCACCACGCGCCGCATCGAGTGCTGAACCGATCTTGGGCAACATGCCACCAGACAGCGTGCCGTCAGCCACGAGGTCGTCGATCTGTTTTGGTGTCAGGCCCGTGAGTAGATTGCCTGCTTTATCCAACACCCCAGGTGTGTTGGTCAGCAACACCAACTTCTCGGCACGCAACACTTCAGCCAGTTTGCCCGCCACCACATCGGCGTTGATGTTCAATGTTTCGCCATCGGGCGACACACCGATGGGTGCGATGACCGGGATGAAATCGCCAGAATCCAAGAATGTGATGATGGAAGGGTCGATCTTGTTGATGTCGCCGACCAAGCCGATGTCCAACATCTTGCCCGGCTCGGAGATACTTTCCAGCAACAACTTCTCGGCGCGAATGAAGCCACCGTCTTGACCTGTCAGGCCGACCGCCTTGCCACCATAGCGATTGATAAGATTGACGATGTCCTTGTTGACCTTGCCCAACACCATCTCGACCACATCCATGGTCTCTTCGTCGGTGACGCGCATGCCTTGGATGAACTCGCCCTGCTTGCCCACCTTCTTCAGCAGATCGTTGATCTGCGGGCCGCCGCCATGTACCACGACAGGATTCATGCCGACCAGTTTGAGCAATACCACATCGCGCGCGAACCCCTCTTGCAGCTTGGGGTCGGTCATGGCGTTGCCGCCGTATTTGATGACGATGGTCTTATCGAAGAAACGCTGGATATAAGGGAGCGCTTCGGACAGGGTATGGGCTTTTTGGGCAGCGGTGGCAGCAGTCAATGGCATGGCTTTATCCTTAAATAAATTCGCCGCGAATTCTACTCCAGACCAAAACAAAACGGGCGGCATCAAGCCGCCCGTTCCGCATGAAAACTACTTTTGTTTATCTATGGTCTTTCACGGTTGGATCGTTGTAATGCTTGTAACTTAACTCTAGTGCTTTGACTTCCGCCTCAAGATTGACCGTCTGCTTCTTGCCGCCCATCTCGATGACCAGACTGACCGGAACGCGGTCACCCACGTTCAATCTTTGCTTCAAGCCATTCAACACCAGATAGATGCCGCGATTACCGAAGATGAGTGTGCTGTTGGGGACGAGCTTCAAGCTATCCACCGTAGAGGTCTGCATCTTACCGTGGCGCTTCTCTACGTTCTGCATCTCGCCCGATGTGGCGATAGGGCTGCTCACCGACAACAGACGGGCGGGCTTGGTCACATAAAGGTTCATCTGCACGGTGACGGACTTTTGCTCGGGCACGCTCTCGCGCATCCATACCTTGTCCACCATCACATCATTGGCGCCCGCCCATGCTTGGCTCGCCAATATCAACATCGCTACAGCGACTAGTTTTTGCAACATGATGAACCTCCCCTACGAATCAATGATGATGCATGTGCTCGTGATGAGCAGATTCAGCCAACGGTTTGATCTTAGAGATCACCTGCACCTTAGTATCTTTACCATCTGCGCCGCGCACCACCATCTCACAGTTGGTCTTTTTACCTGCTTCAAGCGGCTTCTTCAATCCGATCAACATCAGGTGATACCCAGCTTCGCCCAGATCCACCGCTTTGCCAGCAGGTAAATCGATGGAATCCACTTGGCGCATCTTCATCATCTCGCCTTCCATCACCATGCTGTGCATCTCTGAAGTGTTCGCATCTTTACAAGCGACCCCCACCAACTTAGCCGCCTTCTTGCTGGTGATGACCAGTTGCACCATCGCGCTGTCTTGGCCGGGTGCAGTGGCGCGTGTCCATGCGTCTTTTACCTTCACATCACTAGCATAAGCTGATGTCACGCCAGTCATTGCCAACAAACTTGCTATCAGAATCCTTTTCATTTCTTTCTCCTCAATTGAAACGCGCCACACCTTGCGATGCGGCGCACCATTCTAGCCCGAAACAACCGATCAGAAATCGACGTTCGCCTTCACCCACAGATTGCGACCCACTTCGTTCACACGCGTCGTTTGCGTGAAACCACTCACCATCGCTCCGGCACGGCTAATGTGCTCCGCATAGGTCTTGTTGAGTAGGTTATCCACACCGGCCGTCAATTGCACAGCCTTGTTGATGCGCCATCCACCGTTCAAAGACAACACAGCGAATCCTTTTGAAGCGGCGATGTCTTGACCTGCGATATTGCCCTGATTCACTGCCACACGATCTTGCGCTGCGACACCACGCACCAAACCGCCGAACGACCACACCTTGTTGTCGTAGTTCACACCGATACGCGCTTCCAGCGGCGACATCTGCCCCAAAGCTGTGCCATCCGTATCGTTGTTGCCATGCACATAAGCCAAGCTACCATCCAACTTCACAGACCCAGCCAACTGGTAAGCGACGCCCGCTTCGCCACCGTAGGTGGAGGCGTTTACATTGCGCGTCACCGTCACCAAAGCAGGCATCATCACCGAGCCTTTGTTGACCTTGGACTGGATCAGATTGAAGTCGCTGATCTTGCTGTAGAACGCCGAGACCGAAACAGACAACGCTCCGCCACGGTGATTCATCCCCACATCCAACTGAGTCGTCTTTTCTGGCTTAGTATCAAAGGCACTTGCTGTAGTTATGCTCTCGCTACTGAACAACTCCCAGTAGTCTGGTGCGCGTGAGGTTTGGCCCAAACCAACGTAGGCGGTATACCCCTCTTTCACATCCAACTCATAGCGAGCAAAACCGCTGGTCAATGTCTCTTGACGTGTCTTATTTGCGGTCGGATTCATCAGGGTCGACATTCCACGCATCACCATCGAACGCGAGTCAGTGGCCTCCCAGCTATCTGCACGTACACCAACGATGACACGGCTTGCATCAGAGACTTCTTGATGTAACTCACCGAATACGCCGACATCCTTGAACTCGGCGTCTTTCACGCGCGCTTTCAACGTGTAGTCGCCCGCATATCCCGGGGCGGCACCTGTACGTCCTGTATGGATGTTGTTCTGTGTATCGACACCCAATTTCAACTGCGTCATCTCTGCCAGTTGCAATGTGCCATTCAAACGCCCCCCCGTGGTTTTACGGTCAGGGTTCATCGCGGCCATCGTGCTCGCTGGGTTGCCGCCCGCACGTAGACTGTAACTATCCATCACGTGGTCGATGTAGTTGTAATACACCTGTGCTTCGATGCCATCCAACACACCGCCCATGTGCTGCTTATCGAGCTTCAAACCGATGTTGTCGCGCGCGAACTTCGAGCCATCCACGCTGCGGTCTGCGTAGGCTGCTTTGCCATCGCTCTTGGCAACTGTCAGCTCAAGGCGCGTATCGTCGCTTGGCGTCCAACCCATGGCCGCATTCGCGCTCCAACGGGTGTACGCAGAGTGCACAGCGACGCCATTGCCATCCTTGTAGTCATCGGCTTGCGAACGGGTCAGACCTGCGTGCAAATAAGCTGAGTCCGAACTTACTTTCGCATTCACCGCTTCGTCATTGCGACCGAAGCTCCCTGCCATCAGTGACGCGCTGCCAGATACCCCTGCCTCATCACGCTTGGTGCTGCGTTCAAACAACACCGTACCTGCCGAATTACCCGCACCGTGAATGACGGTCTGCGGGCCTTTCAACACGGTGATACTGTCGTAAGCAGAGGGGAACACATACGCAGTCGGCGGATCCATGCGACCGCCGCACCCACCTAGAATCTGTTCGCCATCCAGCAGGATGTTCAGACGTGAGCCTGCCATGCCGCGCAGCACCGGATCACCATCCGTGCCACCTTTGCGGATGACGGAGAAACCCGGGATGGTCTTCAGATAATCCGCGCCATCGTGCGCAGGAACCGGTTGACGTGGCTTCTTAGGGTCGGTCTTCACGGTCAGCGGCTGTGTACTTTGCGGCGCAGTCACTACCACCTCGTCCATCGTCGTTGTTTCGGCAGCATAGGTAGCACCAGTCATCGCCATCAGTACAGCGGCTACGATCATCTTTTGTTGCATGCTTTCTCTCCTGTAAAAAATCTGCGCGCATTCTAGGGATTTTTTTCACAGCAACTCTGCGGCATTTTGTCGCACCCCAATAACGACGGGCTTCCAGTAGAATCCGCCCCATGAATTCTTCACTCCTCTCCACCCAAACTGGCCACTCGCATCTGCGCCGCTTATTCATGCTGCGCAACTGGGCCATCCTGGCGCAGTTCGCGACACTGATCTTGGTGCATCGTTTTTTGAGTCCTGATTTCGCGTGGACGCCGATGATCGGCACGGTGGTGTTCTTGGTGCTGGTGAATCTGCTCACATGGTGGCGCTTGTCGCTTGACTATCCAGTCGGCAATCTGGAATTGTTCTTGCAGTTGTGTCTGGATGTGAATGCGCTGACGGTGCTGTTGTATTTCGGCGGCGGCTCGACCAACCCCTTCGTCTCGCTCTATCTGCTGCCACTGGTACTCGCCGCTGCCACCTTGCCGCGCCGATATACATGGGGCATGGCGGCACTGACCGTCGCGTGTTACAGCTTATTGATGGTGTGGTACGTACCGCTGCCGACAGGTGATGCGCATGCTCAACATACAGGTGCCACAACAGTTATCGCCCCGGTACACGACCACGCTGCGATGGCAATGGATCACAGCCAACATCAGATGCGTGAACTCGAAGTCACACCTCCTGATTATTGCCGCACCGAACCAGAATCGGCACCCGCAAACACCACTGCCGACACATCCCCACTGGGCGATGCCTTCAACGCACACGTGCTTGGCATGTGGTTGGGCTTCGTCATCAGCGCCACGGTGATCGCCTATTTCGCGGTAGAGATGGCAGCGGCAGTGCGACTGCGTGAGGCGCAACTCACCCAAGTGCGCGAAGAGACTTTGCGCAACGAGCGTATCGTGTCGTTGGGTACGTTGGCAGCGAGTGCGGCTCACGAATTGGGCACTCCCTTATCGACCATGTCGGTGGTGATCGGTGAGATGCAGAACGAATGTGAATCGCCCGAGCAAAAAGACAGCCTCACCCTCCTCGACGACCAAGTACGCAACTGCAAGCGCATCCTCAACACCTTGGTGAGCCATGCACAAGCGGCCCCAAAAGTGATGAGTATCGAAGCCTTCTTGTTGGCAGTGCTGGACGAATGGCAGTTGCTGCGTCCCACCGTGCATTACCACTATCAAGTCGGCGGAGCTCAACCTGCGCCGCAACTGCGCCCTGACCCCGCCTTGCGCGCCGCACTGCTCAATCTGTTGAACAACGCCGCCGATGCGTCCTCGGAAGGTATGCAGATTCAGCTGCGCTGGGATGACAAACACATCGTGCTGGAGATACAAGACCAAGGGTCTGGGCTCACTATTGAAGCCGCTTCGCGTGCTGGCTCTGCATTCTTCACCACCAAGGAAGAAGGGCGCGGATTGGGCTTGTTCCTTGCCAATGCCACACTAGAACGACTAGGCGGCAACGTGCGATTGTTCAACCGCGACGGAGGCGGTGCGACGACGGAAGTGACGCTACCACTGCAAGGACTTAGCGCATGAACCAGACCAACAACGACACGCCAACCCTGCTGCTAGTGGATGACGACGCCACCTTCCGCAGCGTGCTTGGGCGTGCACTGGAGAAACGCGGCTTCAGCGTGACCACGGCCGACAGTGTCGAGACCGCCTTACCACTGGCACAAGCCAACCCACCCGAGTTCGCCGTCATCGACCTCAAGATGCACGGCGCTTCCGGTTTGGTGCTAGTACAGACCCTGCATGAGCTCGACCCCGCCACCCGCATCGTCATGCTCACGGGTTACGCCAGTATCGCCACGGCGGTAGAAGCCATCAAACTGGGTGCGACTCAATATCTCTCCAAACCCGCCAACGCCGACGAGATCGTCGCCGCCTTTGGCCACCATGCCAGTGCCAACATCCCGCTCGATGCCCAACCCGTCACGGTAGACCGACTGGAATGGGAACACATCAACCGCGTACTTCACGAACAACAAGGCAACATCTCCTCCACCGCGCGCGTCCTCAATATGCACCGCCGTACGTTGCAACGAAAATTGGCCAAACGCCCTATCTGATTCAGTTAAAGATTTCGTGTTTTGTGCCGAGATAACCAATATGACGCACAGCACGAGGGGAAGAATATGAAGCAACCTGTAGACCTGAGGGCGGCTATCCAGAGCTTGGACAGCCTGCCTGCCATGCCCGTCATCGCCCAGAAGATCCTGTCACTCTCGCTGGATACCGATGCGGGGGAACTCCAACTCTTGAAACTCATCGAGAAAGACCCGCAGATCTCCGCGCGCATCATCGGACTTGCCAACACCCCTCTATTCAGCGCCACGAAAAAAGTCACCTCCATCCAAGATGCCTCGATGTTGCTCGGTCTCACACGCGTGAAATCGATCGCGGTCGGTATCGCAGTGATGTCCATCCTGACTCGACATCCTCCCGGCTTGCTGGACATCCAACGCCTGTGGATACACAGTCTAGGCGTCGCATTGGGGATGCGCGTCTTATCGCGCGCCATGCCCAGCCGCACCCGCCCGCTGGAAGACGAGATATTCCTCGCCGGATTGCTACACGATATCGGCTTCATGGTATTGAACTATCTGGATACCGAACTCAGCGACAAATTGCAACGCAAACTCAGCACACAGCCAGACCGTCCCATCACCGAGGTAGAGGCCGAAGTGGTCAAGATCAGTCACGCCACACTTGGCGCCGAGTTGGCTCGTCACTGGGATCTGCCAGAACGCATCGTCGCCGTGCTACGCCATCATCACTCGCCAGACAGCGAAGAGGCGGCTGCCGGACAACCTTTAATCGCGCTGTTGCACTTATCGGAGATGATGCTGCCCAACTTCGGTATCGACGAGCCTGTCACGGTGCAGATCAGCGACGAGGATTGGCTGTCGCTGGGTATCGATCCTGCACGTGCCGAAGAATTGATGGCGACCGTGCGTGAACAAGCTGAACATGCAAAACAACTCACCAACACTTTTTGAACCGTCCCACCATGACGACCGCAGATGAACTGAGACTCGCCGTACGTGAACTGAACAACCTACCCGCGATGCCTGTCATCGCGCACAAATTGCTCGCGCTGAAACTGGACACCGACGAAGGCGAGCGGCAGATGATGTTGCTCATCGAACAAGAACCGCTCATTTCCGCCAAGATAATCGGCTTGGCCCATTCCCCCCTGCTAGGGGCCTCGCGCAAGGTAACCACCGTCAAAGAAGCCGCTATCCTGCTAGGACTGACGCGCGTGAAGTCGGTGGCAACGGGTATCGCAATCATGTCGCTGGTGAGCCAGCCCATCGGTCGTTTCGATCCGCAAGCGTTCTGGTTGCACAACATGGCCGTGGCCTTTGCTATGCTCCCCGTGGTGCGCGCCATGCCATTCAAATTGCGCCCCGCTGACGACCTCATCTTCCTCACCGGCATGTTGCACGACATCGGATTCCTTGCCTTGGCCCATTTGAACAGCCAACTCAGCGACGACTTACTCACCCGCATGCTCATCGAACCTGAGCGCCCCATCACCGATATCGAGGATGAACTGATGGGGATCTCGCACGCCGAACTAGGGGCTGAGTTCGCACAGCATTGGGGGCTACCCGACGACATCGTCTCCGTGCTGCGCTACCACCACACGCCGGATGCGGAAGGTGCCGCTGAAAGCTTGCCGTTGGCGCGTATCATCAATGTCACCGAAAAGTTGCTCAGCTCCACCGGCATGCACGAGTTCGTCGGACACCAAGTGAGTGATGCGGAATGGGAAGCACTTGGCATCGACCCAGAACGGGCGAACGACATCGCCATGTCCGCCGCAGAACAGGCCGATCAGGCGATACAGTTCGGCGCGAACATCTAGCACTTTCATCGGCATTGAGCGGGGCTTTTGTACCGTCCGCACCAAGTGCGCCTGTATAATCGCGCCTGTCGAATCAACACATAACATCATGAAAATCGTTCTACGTCTTCTGCTCGCCTTATCTTTCTTTTTCTCCACCGTATACGCCTATCCAGCCGACCCAGCCCTCGCTGCCAAGCATTACGCACTCTACGATGCCAGCAGCCAGCAGATGCTGATCGAGCACGACGCGAACACACGCATCGCACCTGGCTCACTCACCAAACTGATGACCGCTTATGTCGTGTTCGATGCCTTGAAGCAGAACAAGATCTCATTGCGCCAGACCTTAGCGCCAACTGCGTACGCCTTGCGTTTGCAGAACGAAGAGCCACGCATGTTCTTAGAGGTAGGCAAGGAAGTGAAAGTGGAAGAGTTGTTGCGCGGACTTGTCGTGCAATCAGCGAATGATGCCGCGCGTGTCCTCACCGAAGCGGTCGCCAACCACGAGGTCGCCTTTGCCGACCTGATGAACAAACAGGCGCAACGTCTTGGCATGCGCAACACCCACTTCGTCAACGCCACGGGCGTTCCCGAAGAATTGCACTACAGCAGCGCACACGACCTCGCCCTACTCGCCGCCGCATTGGTGCGAGACGTCCCTGACTTCTATGCACTGTATGCCCTGCGCGAATACAAATACAACAACATCAACCAGTTCAACCGCAATCGTTTGCTGTGGCTCGACCCCTACGTGGATGGCATGCAGACGGCGCATGACGAAGCAGTAGGCTTCTCCTTGGTCGCTTCTTCCAAGCGCGATAACCGTCGCCTCATTTCCGTCGTGTTGGGAGCAGAAAAAGAGAATCTGCGCAGCACTGAAAGCCAGCGCTTGCTGAACTATGGTTTCAAAGAATTCGAATCCGTCATCCTGTATCGCAAAGAACAACCCGTCAGCTCATTGCGCTTGTGGAAAGGAACGGAGCATCTAGTCGAGATCGGCTTCCGCGAAGATCGTTACATCACTGTTCCCGTAGGGCAGCGCGACCTGTTGCGTGCCAAACTAGAGAGCAAGCAACCGCTCATCGCACCCGTGAACGAAGGTCAGACCATCGGTACGCTACATCTTTCATTGAACGACGAGCCTTATCTAGACCTACCCGTTGTCGTACTGGAAAGCGTACCCTTGGCTAACGTGTTCTCGCGCGGCGTGGATGCGATACGACTGTTCTTCGAATAAGGAGTCTGTGATGACGGTATTTCTGAATGGCGAGTTCATGCCCATCGAAGAAGCGAAGGTGCCCGTGCTGGATCGCGGCTTCATCTTCGGCGATGGTGTGTACGAAGTCATCCCCGTCTATTCGCGTCGCGCCTTCCGCCTGTCGGAGCATCTGCAACGTCTACAACACAGCCTAGACGGTATCCAACTGAAGAATCCGCACAGCGAGAACGAGTGGACGAACATCCTCAACGAACTCATCCGACGCAATGCGCCTGAAGACCAATACCTTTACCTGCACGTGACACGTGGCGCGGCGAAACGTGATCACGCGTTTCCCATTCCCGCGCCGACACCCACCGTGTTCGTGATGAGCAACCCACTCACCACACCGAGTGCCGAGCTACTGAAGAGCGGCATCTCATGCATCACCGTGGTGGATAACCGCTGGTTGCGTTGCGACATCAAAGCCATCGCGCTGTTGCCCAACGTGTTGCTTCGCCAAGCGGCGGTGGCGGCAGGCTGCGCAGAAGCCATCCTCATCCGCAATGACGAGTTCATGACCGAAGGCGCAGCCAGCAACATCTTCGTAGTGAAGAACGGCACCTTGCTCGCCCCGCCGAAAGACAACCTGATGCTGCCCGGCATCACCTACGACGTCATCCTTGAGATCGCTGCTGAGAACGACATTCCTTGCGAGGTGCGCAAGGTGATGAAAGAGGAAGTGTTCGATGCGGATGAACTGCTACTGACCTCTTCCACCAAAGAAGTGATGGCGATCACCACGCTGAATGGCAAGCCCGTGGGCAACGGCAAACCCGGTGCGATGTTCTCCAAACTGCACATGCTCTACCAAACATTCAAACAAGAAGTGATGCGCAAATGACCGTGACTGAAGACTCCCTCATTGAATACCCCTGCGACTTCCCCATCAAGGTATTCGGTTTCGCACACCCTGATTTTGCAAGTGCCATCACCCAAGTCGTGCAAGCACATTCACCCAGCTTCACGAGCGCAAACATCGAATCACGTAGCAGCAGCACGGCGAAATACACCAGCCTCACCTGCACCGTGCACATCACCTCGCGTGAACAGCTCGACAATATTTACAGGGATATCACATCTCACCCGATGGTGAAGATGGCCTTATGACTTCCCATCCACCCATCCACGTGCGCGCCCTCGGTATGGTCGAATACGAACCGACCTGGCACGACATGCAACGCTTCACCATAGAGCGCACAGCAGAGACGACGGATGAGATTTGGCTGGTGCAACATCCACCCGTCTTCACCCAAGGTCAAGCAGGGCTGCCGGAGCATCTGTTGCGCACCACACACATCCCCGTGGTGAAGATAGATCGCGGCGGGCAGATCACCTACCACGGCCCCGGCCAGATCGTGGCTTACCTGCTACTCGACCTGCGTCGCTGGAAGATCAACGTGCGCGAGTTGGTACGCCTGATGGAACAAGCTGTCATCGACCTGCTCGCAGAGTATGGGGTGAAGTCAGCCGGACGTGAAGATGCACCTGGTGTGTATGTGGGCGATGCCAAGATCGCCGCATTAGGGCTGCGCATCAAGAAAGGCTGCTGCTATCACGGCCTATCGTTCAACGTGGACATGGACCTCAGCCCCTTCGCCAACATCAACCCCTGCGGCTACCAAGGACTACGCGTGACGCAGTGTGTGGAGCAAGGCGTCATCGTACCGATGGAAGAGTTGCAAGCAGAGCTGACGCAGAATCTCGTGCATGGTTTGCAACGCCACTTGAGCGACCATCCATAGAGGCTTGAGCCTCTAGATCTCATCCCCATTCTCGTCCAGATAGAATTCATTCAACGCGCGTTCCACCTCGGCCATATGTGTCAAAACGGGGCCGCCACCCATCATGATGCCGATAGCGCAGACTTCCATGATTTCCTCTAGCGTCACCCCAGCGTGCTTACATGAACGAATATGCAAGGCGATGCAGTAATGGCATTGCTGCGTCATCGCCATGCCCAACGCAATGCGCTCTTTTTCTTTCTTGTCGAGCACACCCGGCAACATCGCTTCCGCCATGAATGCTTGCACCTTCCCCATCAACTTGGGCTTGTATTCCGTGATGAGTTGCAGTCCTCGGTGCGCATGCTCCAAGACCTTGCGTTCACTATCCGAACCTTTTGCTTTCTTTGTTGCCATGACATCTCCATTTATAAAACCAATTATCAACAAACCACAGAGGTGACTTTCACCCCTTCACATTGTAGGCCTCGCCCGCAATAGAGGGCGCAGATACACATGATTTTCACAGTGCGGGCATGACTCCCACTGTGTTGCGCGCATGCGCGACAGCAATCCTCACCTCAGTTCGCGCCTGGCCCGTCTTCTGTTCTCCACAAACACTCTTTCCTCCACTTGCGCCGCCCTAGACAAAAAGACCCAGAACAAGTTCGCAAGTAGCACCATGACAAACAAAATGATGAATGGGAATTGCATGATCGACTCCTTCCGTGTTGTTGCTCACACCGCATCTTCAACTACATTGTCGGCATTTTTGGCTGTTTCTTAAGGCGGCGCTCGCCGAGCATGTGTTGCCAAAGGAGCCACCTTCAAGTTCAATCTCATCTTCCAAAAATATTTATCGAGTGTGCGTTCTGTTAAGGCAAAATACCCCTACTTTAATGACTGCAATTACCCAGAGGGAGCCTCTGGGAACATTGGGAGATGGGATGAACAAAGATGAGGAATTGCTGGCCATTCGCAAGCTCGTTTATGAGCTCACCATAGCCAGCAACATCAATAGCGACCTCGATGTATTGCTGGCGAATTTGTTCTCCATGTTGGAGAACGTGCGCGACATCCCGCTCACTCAACGTGGCGTCATCATGTTGCTCAATCCTCGCGGCCGCTATTTACAGGTCGCGCAGTTCGGCGTGTCTCCTGCTTGGGAAAACCCCACGAAATGGAACTCCCCCTCTTTCAAACGGCGCGAGATCTCCACCCGCTGCCAGATCGAAGACATCCTGTTCAGCGATTCCACTCGCGCAGATAGGCAAGTGAAACGCATGGTGCTGTTACCCCTGCATGTGGGCGGCAATGGCATCGGCTACGTCGCTCTGTTCACCGCGCAGAATTATGAGATGGAAGAGATACATGCGGATTTCCTGAATGACCTTGCAAGGACCTTGTCCAGCCTAGTACATCGCTCATTGATCAACGAAACCTTGTGCGTCAGAGAGATCGAGTTGGAAGATTCGCGCGCCGAAGCGATCCGCAGCTTGGGTATCGCTTCTGAATACCGCGACCATGAAACGGGTTGGCACATCATGCGCATGACCAACTTTGCATCGGCCATCGCCAAAGCCTTGCAGCTACCCGAAGACCAGAGAGAACTCCTCATCGTGGCCGCGCCCATGCATGATGTAGGAAAGATCGGCATCGCCGACGCGGTCCTTCTCAAACCAGGCAAGTTAACGTCCGAAGAGTTCGAGATCATGAAGAAGCACGCCGATATCGGCGCCAAGATATTAGCAGGCAAGGATGCACTCATCGCCGCAGCGCGCGACATCGCCAATTCCCACCACGAGCGTTGGGATGGAACAGGCTATCCGGATGGACTCTCTGGCGATGCCATCCCCCTGTTGGCACGCATCTGCGCAGTCGCCGATGTGTTCGATGCACTCACCTCCACGCGCCCCTATAAACAACCTTGGACGATCGAAGAAGCCTATGACTGGGTGATGTCCGAATCCGGCAAGCATTTCGATCCCGACGTCGTCCGCGCATTCGATGAGGCGATGCCGGAGATCTTGCGCATCCGCGAACTGTATCGAGATGACATCATCGACCCCAAACAAGTACTCGCCTTGCCCCCCATCCGGCGGCGCGAGAACGTCTGGATACCGTGGGATGACAGTTTGAGTGTCGGCATCAGTGTCATTGACGAACATCATCATTACCTGTTCGACCTCATCAACGATCTGTACGCGGTCGTCGTCAACAAACGGGGCACGCGACAAGTGGCGCGCCTGATCAAATCATTGGATGCGTATGCCAAGGTGCACTTCCGCGCGGAAGAACAAATGATGAACCACTACGCGTATGCCGGAATAGATCGCCAAATGCATCAGCACCACGCCTTCGAAGACAAGATCGCGGAGCTGTATGAAGAACTCCATGCGAACCCACTGGTCGCACAATTCGATGCGCTCGCCTATCTCAAAGATTGGCTCATCCACCATATCCGAGTCGAAGATGCACAATTAGCCAGCTTGGCGAAGAACTGAACTCGTCGTTCCCAGCGTCACACCAGACCCGCCCGTTGCACAAGGATGGCTACATGGTAGAGTGATTCCCCCTGCAAGCGTTCAGTGGAAAAACGAGATGGACTGGATTCTCGGACTACTCAGCAACAAGGCCAGAGAGACCATCTCTCTGCGTTGGTTCGGCCTCACCAAGATACCCGTGCTGTTCTATTTCGGCGTATCGGTGACGGAGATATCGAAAGAGCGCATGGTCGTGCGTATCCCCTTACGACGCAGAACGAAGAATCACCTCGGCTCCATGTACTTCGGCGCGCTCTGCGCAGGGGCGGATTGTGCGGCCGGCGCATTCGCCATGCACCTCATCAAACAACAACCCAAATCTGTCTCACTCGTGTTCAAAGACTTCAACGCAGAATTCCTCAAACGCGCGGAAGGGGATGTGGATTTTTGTTGTGATCAAGGCAAAGAGATCGCCGAACTCGTCGCACAAGCAGTGGCATCGGAGGAACGCGTCGAACGACAACTGGATGTGATTGCGACTGTGCCTTCGTTGAGTGATGAGGTGGTGGCTAGATTCAAGTTGACGCTGTCGCTGAAAAGAAGAATTTGATCCACACAAGAGTTATTGCCAGTTTAAGGAGCGCCTACCCCTATGATTAGCCACATCGATCATTTAGTACTGACAACAGCCAAGGAGTCCGAGTGCATCGATTTCTATTGCGACGTCCTTGGAATGTCCTTAGAGATTTTCATGGGTGGCATACCGCCCGTTGAACGCAAAGCTTTCAAATTCGGAAATCAAAAAATAAACCTGCACATCAAAGGAAGTGAATTTGAACCCAAAGCGCAAACTCCATTCCCCGGCGCACTCGATCTTTGCTTCATCGTCTCTGAGCCACTTGATGAAGTAGTTCACCAGATAGAATCGAAAGGGCGACACATCGTTGAAGGACCTGTGATACGCACTGGAGCTACCGGCAAGATCCGCTCGATCTACCTGCGTGACCCAGATGGCAACCTGATCGAATTGTCAGAACCGATCGGAAGATAACCGTCCCAATCATGTTTTTGCAGCAACTAGGATGGCAATCCAGCACCTTCCTTAAACATACCATCTGAGAATACCAATGCGCATCGAACAGGCTTGCCGACATATATAGATTGCATCGCCGTTTGATATTCGCGCATCTGCGCTTGATGACGTGCCGCATCTTCGCTGTCGCCTAGCTTGTAATCCAGCACCCACACTTCGTTGTCGAATTCCACCAAACGATCGATGCGCTTCAGTTCGCCCTTGGCGTTGATGTATGGCATCTCGTTGTTGGCGTTGCGGTATTGCTGTGCATCGAAGAAGCGCGCGAGATGGGGCGCGGTGAGGATGTGTTGGGCTTGCTGCCAGAGTGATCCCATTTCAACAGAAGCTATGGCGAGTCGCTGCTGGAGCTCCGCCTTGTCCGCCCCCCCTTCAGTCAGGTGTTGCAACAGCGCATGCAACCAGATGCCTCTCTGCTGTTGGGCGGTATTACGTGGGAAGCATTTGCCCGTGGTGAGGATGACGGGGAGCGTCACTTTATCCACCCCTCTCTCCTGCTCCTCTCCCGCACGCAGGAAATGGATTGTAGTTTGCAGTGGATTCACCCGCTCTCCCACCGCCGCCGCGATACGTCCATACCAAGTGATCTGTTTGGTTTCTTTCGCGCCTTGATTGCCGCTGACGATGAGCGCTTGTTGTGCACGAGTCATGGCAACGTAGAGTAGGTTCATCTCTTCGCGGGCTTGCTGTGCGGCATCTAGCTCGAACAACGGCATGCGTTTCTTGCCACGAGAGGCTTGGTCGGCGTACAGAGAAAAATGTGACGGGCGTTCCTCGTGCGGCAACCATGCCAGCAGCACGTCATTGCCATCACGGTTCTTCTTCTCTACATTCGCATCCAGCAGCCAGACGATAGGCGCTTCCAATCCTTTCGATTCATGCACGGTGTAGATACGCACCGCATCTCCCGCTACGCCCAGCTTGCCTTCATCGGGTGCGTCGTCATTGCTTTCCCGCAATTCACGCAACTCTTGCAGGAAGCGGGGCAGGCTTGGATATCTCCCCGCGTCGACACTCAATGCGATCTCCATGAATGCGTGCAAGTTGGCGGTGACTTTGGCACGCATCTCATTCGGCAACACGGCGCTATAACGCGCCAATACATCGCCTTCGAAATAGATGCGATCGAGCAAGTCATGCACGGGAAATTTGTCAGCAAGGGCGAGCCAGCGTTGTAGCAGTTCGACCGCGCGCTTCAAATTGGATGAAGGTTCAGGCAGTTGTTGCAGTCGTTGCCACCAACTTGTCTTTTCACCCGCCGCCAGACTCATCAAGTCAGCATCGCTGCACGCAAAGATAGGTGTGCGTAGCACTTGTGCCAGCGCAAGGTCGGCGAAGGGGGTGATGAGGAACATCAGCAGCGCCTGCACGTCTTCTGCTTCCAAGGTGTCAAGCAGACCGCCGCGACGGGAGCTGATAAAGGGGATATGTTTGGCGCGCAATGCTTCTTCGTACACCGCAAGGTGGGTGCGACTGCGCACCAGCACCATGATGTCGCCATAGGTGGCTCGGCGCACGTTGCCTTCATCGCTCACCGACCAATCGCTGACGATAGTCTTTAGTTGGTCGGCGAATTGAACGGCTTCGATGTGACGTGCGCCTTCCACGACTTCTTGTCTGGGGGTGGTGAGTGGGTTACGCAGTGAGAGTGCGGCATCCTCTGCGGCCTCTGCTTCACTCTGTTCTGCCACCGCGAGCGGCAACACCAACACATGCCCCGGCAATTCCTTTTGATGTGTCTGATGTTCGACGAACTCGAAACCATCGGGCTGCTCACGGAACACGGCGTTCACGGCATCTACCACGGGCTGCGCATTACGACGAGTGAGGCTGTTGCCGAGTGTCTCGGCATTGAAATGTTCTTGCAGGTATTCGCGCGCCACGCCGAACAGGCGCGCATCGGCACGGCGGAAGCGGTAGATGGATTGCTTAGGATCGCCCACCACGAACACGGTGGGTTGCGATTCCACCGCCACTGCCGCATCGAACCACGCACGCAATATCTGCCATTGCAGCGGGTTGGTGTCTTGGAACTCATCCAGCAGCACATGACGATAGCGGCTGTCGAGTTTGTACTGCATGGTCTCGGCGTGTTCGCTCTGCTGCAACAGGCGGCACAGTTGCCATTCCAGATCGGAGAAATCCATCTGCTGCTTTTGCGATTTCAAGGCTTGGTAGCGTTCGAGGAAAGCCACGCCACAATGCAACACCGCCTCGTTCAACCGATAGGCTTGCTGTTCGGCTTGTGTGTCGCGCACGGCTTGCAGCGTATCGAACAGTGCATCGCACGTAATGAGGAAAGCTTCGCGATCTTGTTTCTTGGTCGGCTTGAAGCTGCGCGGCTCACCCGCTTGTGTGAACAACAAAGGTTGCACAGCATCGAAACGAGATTCCGGTTCCGCATCCGTCCACGCCCGCTCTAACTCACTCGCTTTGCCTTGCTGCACGTCGGTGCCATTGCTCGCCAGTTGCCGCACGAAAGCCAAGAACGCTTCTTCGTTATTGCCGCACATGCCCCAATCGGCGACGGCATCGAACGCCAAGTCGACATCCAGATTGTTCTGCAGATTGTCGAGTGCGAACGTCAGCACATCCTTCTGCCCTTGGGTGTAAGCCCACCACTCGGCACGCTTGCCGAGGAAATTGAACAGCAGCTTGCGCGTAGTGAACAGGCCGCATTCCTCGAACAGCCATTGCATGTGCTGCGCATCCACACCATCTGGTTGCTTGCGCATCCGCTCCAACAATTCTTCCCACGCTTCTTCCTGTTCCGCCCCTGCGCGTTCCAGCAGGGTCATGCCATGCATCACGTCGGCATTCAGCGGCGCGCGCTGCATCACCTGCATGAACCAGCCGTGGAAGGTGCTGATGGTGATAGCGGGTTGTGCCAACAACACAGTGCTATACAGACTGCGCGCAAGATCTAACTGTTCGTCGCTCAATTCCGCGATGCCGCGCTCGGCGAAGAATGTTCTCACCCACTGCTCATCCTGCATCGCCAGATCGCGCAACCATTCTTGCAACCGCGCTTGCATCTCTTGTGCTGCTTTACGGGTGAAAGTGATGGCGAGTATCTGTGAAGGCTGCGCGCCATCCAACAGTAGACGCACGATGCGCGACACCAGCAACCAAGTCTTGCCGCTGCCCGCACAAGCTTCGACGACGACGCTGCGGCGCGGATCGAGAGCGACGCTCATGTCCATTCCCCTTTGCGACACACGCCTCTAATTTCACAATACGCACACGCCGCATCGATGCCGTTCGCAGGCAACCCTGCTCCGTCACGCAGCGCGCCCATCACCTGCTCTAGTCGCTCGACATTGAGTTGTGCCAACAGCGATGCATCTTCTTTTGGCGCGACCGACTTCACCTTGCCGTTATCGATGCTGACGAAGGCGACATCTGCCGCTTCGTGTGCGTAGGCATAGCAGGCAAGTTGCACATCTTCGCCCGGCTGTTTGAGTTTGTTGCGCAGCACGATGTCGCTCTGCGTCTTGTAGTCGAGCACGCGCTTATCATCGCCACGCACATCCAAGCGGTCGATACGTCCGCGCAGGTTCACCCCTTCCAGCGGCCAGTCGAATTTGGTCTCGGCTTCTGCATAGCGCCAGCCCTCGGCCTCGCCTTCTTGCTGCCATGCGAGATAAGCAGGGAGCGATTTGTACCAGCGCGCCAACCATGCACGCGCAGAAAAATCCTGTGCCAGCAGATCAGCGAACACCTGCTCGCTGATGTCGTGCAAGGCGGCTTCCATCTTCGCCATGTCTTGCCCACTCACTTGCGGATAAGACTCATGGAAGCGTTGCAACACCTCGTGTACGCGCTCGCCGTAATCGCTCTTCTCGATGGATTCTTGCACCTCGTCGAGTTCGTTCAATCTCAAGATGTGACGCGCATAGAATTGATAGGGGCAGGCGACCAACGAGTTGTAGCCGCTAATTGAGACACTGACAGGCACAGAATCCGTCGACACACTCGGCACGGGTTGAGCTGACAGTGGCAGCGAAACATGTCGAGCATCTTCTGCTGTGAGGTAGGCTTGCAACTCAGTCTCGGCGCAATCATCACCATGTTCCTGTTCATACCCATCGCGCAGCATCTGCAAGAAGGGACTCAACAGACGCGCTTCGCCGCTCTTGTCTTTCTGCCACGTGACCAGCACGGTGTCGTTCAGAGATAACAAAGCCATCAAGTCGGCGCGTTGTCTTGCGGCATGGGTGGCACGTGTGGGCAGGTTCAACACCGAGCGTACCGCGTCATTGAACCAGCGCCCACCATCACCTGCACTCGGCAGATGATCAGCATCACAACCCAGCAACAATACCGCATCGAAGTCGCGCCAGCGCGTCGCCGCTAGATGGGTGAAACGCACGGTGCTGTCGATGCTGCTATCACGATAGGTCTGAACATCCAGTTGCTGTGCCAGCCAGCGTCGCCATTCGTGGAAGGCATAACGCCCACCATCGTTCGCCAACTCTTGTTGCCAAGTCTCTAGGGCACTCAACAGTTGCTGGCCCGCATCGTCTTGTTGCAAACCTTTGGCTATGCTCAACACCTCCAAACTCTCGCGCAGTGCGGCGAGCCATTCGGTGAGTGTCCGTTGTTTTCTCTGCTCCAACAGTGCTGCCGCCTGCCGAAAACGCGCGAGCGGGACATGCAACGCCACCTCATGCGGCACAAGATCGATGAACTTCTGCAAGTCAGACACCACACCATGCTTGCGCAACAGTTGCTCCAACTCGTACACGGCAGACTTGCGTTCGCTCGACGTCATGTCCGCGAAGATGAATGGTGACTTGAGTAGGTCGAGTAGATCGTGATGGTAGAAGTCGCTCTGCAATGCGGTGAGCCAACGATCCAGTACCGTACTTACCGACAGCGTGGCGAACGTCCATCCGGTCTCGTCTGCCACCAACACTTCGGCGCGCTCCAGCAAGGCACGCATGCGCCGCGCCACGACACGGTCTTGTGCCACGATGGCGATGTCGCGCTTGCCCTGTTGCAGCCACAGGCGAACTTGCATGGCGGCGGCGCGGGCTTCTTGTTCTAGGGAGGTGGCTGCGAAGAAACGTGGTGCCGAAGGTCGCGCATCCATCTCGCGCAGATCGAACACCTTAACCATCGCACGCTGTTCATATGCTTCGAGAAAACGTTTCTCTACTGCTTCCCATTCGGATGCCATCAACACATACAACGGTGACTGCGCTTGCGCGGCCAGCTTCGCCAAGCGTTGCTGATAAGCGCGCGCCGCATCCAACTCCGCCCCCGCTTGCATGGCGTGCCATAGCTCGAACACCAAGCGAGCTTCTAGTTGCAAGGTAGCGTTCTGGCGTGCTTGGTAGGCGCGCTCCACAGCGGCGATAAATGCAGCTTCATCATCGGGCAAGCCATCCATCGCATGCGTGAGTTCGTCGAACAGCTTGAGCAACTCTTGCGTCATGCTCCATAGATCGGCGTTGTCGAACCATTGCCTGTGCTTCAACTCACCATAAAGCAATGCGCTGCGCTGACTATCAGCGATGACTTCGGTCTCGAGTGGGATGCTCTGCGCCCATTGATTGAGCGTGACCATCTGCGGCAATAGAATCGCAGGTATTTGTGCGACACGTACCAGCGCTTGTGCCAGCGGTTGTGCGACGTGAAAGTTGGGAAGCAGGATGGTGATGCCGCGCAGATCGGGCGCGGGGTGCGCAGCCAAGATACGCCGCGCGACAGCATCAAAATATTTCGTGGAGATACTCACCGCTCAAGCAGATGTATCTTTACTTTGACTTCGCGCCACTCATCCGCATCGGCTGGCGCGTCTATCTTTTGGGTGATGGTCTTCCACTGCTTGGCCAACTCGGCATTGATGGCGATGAACTGCCTCTCTGCTTCAGGCACATCGTCCGCCGCATAGATGGCATTGGCCGGACATTCGGGCACGCAGAGGGAGCAGTCGATACATTCATCAGGGTCGATGACGAGGAAGTTGGGGCCTTCGCGAAAGCAATCCACCGGACACACTTCGACGCAGTCGGTGTATTTGCATTTGATGCAATTCTCGCTCACAACATAGGTCATTCGGCACTCGACTCTTCATCCAATATTCGAGTCGAATTGTACACGCCAGCCTTTCTCTTCCCCCAATGAAAAACGCGCCTTGCGGCGCGTTCTCAAAGTGCATGAAAGTCTCTTTATGCTGGTGCGTTGCTCAAGCATGATTTCATGAAATCCTTGCGTTCTTGACCTTTCAGCGCCTTGGTCTTCGCATCCGCGTTGCAAGTCTTCATCTTGCCCTGTTGTGAAGATGGGGCTGCCGAGGTATCCAAGCCTGCATCTTTCTTCAGGCACTCCTTCATAAAGGCTTTGCGCTCTGCGCCTTTCAATGCTTGCTGCTTCGCCTCTGCATTGCAAGTCTTCATCTTGTTTTGTTGTGCGCCCGCGAAAGCAGGTGCGGATACTGCAAGTGCGATCCCAAAACTAACTAGCGTGATCAGTTTCTTCATGTGAATCTCCTTGGTGATGTGATTGAGTAACCTGTGTGTCCCCCAACAGGTGGCCGGATTCTACGCTCGGCATCCCAACCCGCAATTAGACCAAGTACCCAGAAGAGCGCTAGTGCGCGATGCCTCGCAGCCAGTGACGATAGAGATGTTCGGCGACGTGATGGAGCGGAGGCAACTTGTCATGCATCTGCTGTTGCATGAGTTCCGCGGACTGTACGGCAGGACTGCCACTCGCAGCAGCGACCTCATCCGCGCCGACCTCGCACCAGTCACGGATCATCGGTTCCATCATCTCGACATGGCATTGCAAAGCGAGATGTTTGCCGATGGCGCAGGCTTGGTTCGCGCAATGTGCGCTGGACAGAAGATGTACCGCGCCTTGCGGCAAGGAGAAGGTCTCTCCATGCCAATGGAATGATTCAAAGGATTTGATATCGCCGAACCACTGGCGTGCGATGTCGTTATCAGCGACTTCGACTTTGCCCCAACCGATCTCTTTCACAGGATTCTTACTCACCACACCGCCCAGCGCTTTGGAGATGAGCTGACCGCCAAGGCAGTGCCCAAGCAAAGGGATGTCTTGGGCGTGCGCATCCCGAATGAGATTGAGTACGGGCGATATCCACGGCAAGTCGTCATTCACACTCATCGGCCCTCCCATAAACACCAGCCCTGAAAATGCACTGACATCTGTCGGCACGTCATCGCCTTGGTCGATGTGGATCATCTGCCAAGGGATGGCGTGTTGATTTAGGAACAAGGCGAAATAGCCGGGGCCTTCTGTCGCGGCATGACGAAAGATAGCCACCGGCTTCAATTTCATTTACCCATTTCCAACATCAGCTGATTGATGCGTTTGACGAAGCCAGCCGGGTCATCCAACTGCCCGCCTTCTGCCAACATCGCTTGGTCGAACAGGACGGCTGTCCAGTCGTCGAAGTGAGCGCTCTCATCTTGCAAGCGAGTCACCACGGGATGCATTGGGTTGATCTCAAGGATGGGCTGCGAATTCGGCGCTTTTTGTCCCGCCGATTTCAGCAACCGTGCGAGGTTGGCGCTCATATCGTGCTCGTCTGCCACCAAGCAAGCAGGAGAGTCGGTAAGGCGATGCGTGATGCGTACCT
>Ga0172379_10002147_pt1 | contig 36150 bp, 26 predicted proteins | sample GrowelOW334metaG_FD_119756 | JGI IMG/M metagenome (GOLD analysis project Ga0172379, IMG submission 119756) | Groundwater microbial communities from an aquifer near a municipal landfill in Southern Ontario, Canada - Groundwater well OW334 metaG | ecosystem: Environmental > Aquatic > Deep... | reverse complement strand
GTGGTTAATGCTATCACCTAAAGGGTTAAAAATTGCTGGTTTTGTCCATCGATTATCAATTTTTAACATTCGCCATATTTTTAACAAACTTTCTTGATTCTCTCGTGAGACCCAATAAACTTCGTTTCCATCAGGTGAGAAAATTGCAGCGCTATGCTCAAGGGTGTTCTTTGAAATGATACCTGGCGCAAAAAGCTCTGGAATATCACCTGGAGGAGTTTGTCCAAAATAATCACCATATAAATCAGTAAATTGTTGTCCAAGTGAGGATTTGACAATTAGAATCAGAGTAATAATCAGTAATCCATTTTTCATATGTTTTTGTACTTAGTTTTCCAATTTCTTCTTTCTGAAGATACCTTAGTCACCTTTTCTCATGGTTAATCCATCAAATTTCAATATGTCTTTTTGATTTTCTTTGCTAAAGCTGATCGTTTCTCCCCCAATTTCGCCAAATCCGCAAGTAATAAGTTCATTATCATTTTCTATACGCAAATTGTAAAGATATTCGCCCGAAGCATAAAATATTTTTAGTAGCAACAAATTATTATCTCCAATAAGTAGCTCGGCTTCCGAAAATTTATCCCAGCCACCTAATGTACTTTTGTCCATGGTATATTTTCCTAATCGATTCCTCCATATTCCATTGATTTCAATAGGAATTACAAGATGGCCCAGCAGCTGCCGTTTATAATTGGCATCTTGCCAAAACAGCAATTTATAACCCATTACTTCGCTAAAAATAAATCTAGGCTTCGCAAGCCACTTAATGGTATCTGGCTTAATAATTCCGGGTACAAATACATCCGTTGTCTGTGGCTTCAATTGAAAATCACCATACACAGAATTAAGAATTAGCTTATCGTTTTCAAATTTAACAATATTACTGGCATCGGAATAAATATATAGGCCTGCATGTAATTTCAACGAATCGGCAGAAATCCTATTTGAGATACTATTTTCATAGGGAAACCGGTGTACATAGTCCGCTGATATTGCCCCGGAGGTTTCCAGAAAAGTACAAAAAGCTTCATCAATCAAATCCCTTCCACCCAATGTATTAACAAAGAAAATAATGGCACTTCTTCTCTTCAGATCAATTGAAATAACTGAATTTGCAAGGTGATTACTTCCGCCATGCTGAATCAGCAGACAGGAATCATTTTTAAACACCGTCCATGCTAAACAGTTATTAAAGTTTTCAATGTTATCATTATTTTGTTTTTCAAAAGTTTTGAGTGTCTCCGGTTTTAAAAAGCCTCCTCGTTTTCCATTATAAATGGCTATGATTTCTCTGGCAAATTTTGCCATGTCGTCTATCGTTGAATACAGACCTCCGGCCGGGATGTTTCTGGATTTTTTTAAAACAACACTTGTCCCTGTTGAATCATAGGATTTACTTAAATTTTTCAAGGTACAGTAATCCATAAATCCGGAATTATTCATACCTACCGGTTTTAATATGTGATCCCTGATATAATCGGGATATTCCTGTTTACTGACCTTTAAAATAGTGTGTCCCAAGAGGCAATAACCGACATTAGAATAGTGATAAACCATATTTACCGGATATCCCAGGTATTCATTTTTTAAATATTCAACCGTGTTAGTATAGTTTTCATTTTCAGCCCAGGTATTCAGAAGAATTTCGTTTGGAATTCCGGATGTGTGCTGAATGACTGATCTGACAGTGACGGAATGAATATCTTTTCCCCTTGTTTTAATTTTGAATTCCGGGAGGTATTTCACCAACGGGTTATCGATATTCAGTAGATTTTTTTCGTGCAACTGCATAACACCCATTGCGGTAAAAGGCTTGGTAATGGAACCAATGTTCATAACTGTTTGGGCAGTAAAGGGAATTTTATTCTCTTTATCAGCGTAGCCAAAACCTTCTTTCCACACCACTGAATCACCGATGATTAGTGCAGCACCCACTCCAACAAGGTGTCCGTTTTGCATCTTATCCAGGATCATGCTTCTGAATTCTTCAATGGTTTTGGAATTGTCTGTTTGATTTGTTTTTTGCCCATACAACCACGGTGCTATCAATATTAGGGTGATGGTCACAAATGTAATGGCGATTAGTTTTTTCATTAGAGTGATTCGTTTTGCCTGTTTATAATTTACTATCCTTACAAAAGTATCCGTCTGTGAGGAGCAGTAAAAGACAAAGGTGATAAGCGGTATATTTCCGTTTATTAGCGGTTGGCACCTGAATGCAGGCGGTTGCAGTTTCGGTTTGATCATTACAAATTCAACTCCTTTTTTATCAGGGCAGAATATCGGCGGCTGACTTCCTCAGGGGTATCTGAATTTGCCATCCTGATCCTGAATGTGTAGTTGAACCAGGGTTCGATTTTCTCAATATTGTTTTTGTTGATGATGGTCGACCGATGGATACGGAGAAATGATTTTTTCGGTAAGTCATTCTCCCATTTTACCAGCGGCTTCTTCAGTTCATATATTACATTATTGTTATCGACAATACTTGAGTAATTGCCTACGATTGAAATCTTCCTGATGTTTTTAATCGGCAGAAGCACGATACTGTTCTTCAAATAGACGGCGATTGTATCGTTTAAACTTGCATTCTCTTCATTGATAACGGGATGTGTTTCTGTGAGCGGTTTGGATTGTTCGAGCAATTTACTGAAGTAATACAGTATGCCGAAGAAAGCGACAACGAAAGTAAAGGGAATGGTATGCCTGGAATTTATATCCCAGGATATTGCTGCCTGCTTGATTTTAGGATTAATGGCCCAGGAGATCAGGGGTTCAAAAATACCCCAGATATACGCTCCGAAGAATGATGCCAGGATGATCAGTATTACCACATGAATTGTATCAATATTCTTGATTATTAACCAATTGTAAAAACGGGTAAGGAGGTAAAATACAACTATGCCACAGCCTGTAAACAAAATGGTCCATACAATCAATAACAAGGTACCGTAGTCCTTATTCTTGAAGAAGAAGATATTTAAGATCAGGAGCGAGATCCAGTAAATCGACCATCCAACAACCTGCAACCGTAAATATGGTTTGATTTTCATGATAATACCCTTTAAAGTAAGTTATCAGGAAGACGACCAAGCGGGGGGAAAGGTTACACTTATCCACCGGGACCTCAGTTGGCTGTCAGGACTTGTATTCTGATTATATGTATCGGAAGAGTCCAAATTTACCGCTTATAATATCCGCAGTCTCTCCAATACCGGTTCCCGGTAATTGGGCCCTATAGTACATGCATACGGAATAACAAAAATCCGATTACTTATAAACTTCATTGGGAGCATGACCAGAATGATCTGCTGTTCATTTTGTGGAAATAAACATGAGAATAAGTAGCTTTAGATAGGCAAAAATAAAAACCCATGAGAAACCTCGTGTTACTTCCCATTCTTCTTTTATCTTTTCTTTCCTGCACGAAGCACCACATGGATAATATTATCCGGCCGCTCCAAACCACTTCCGCAGATCGAGGTATGGTTTTATTGATAAGGTGAATGAAACCAAAAACCTGATCACATTCCGTTACGAACGCAAAGGGAATAAAGAGCTGTCACAATGGTCTAATTTTAAGGTTGAAGGAGCATACGTTCCCCTCCTGAGACCAACAATCCTTTATTCCAAAAGGTCCGCAAAGACAGCCGATTTTTCGGAAGTATTAAAATCATCAGGCATTCCGGAGGTTGAATTGATGAATACCCATGATGATGATTTTCTTTGCCTTTTGCAGCCTTCTGATTTTACAGAAGAACAGCTGGACGAATTCAAGAAACTGGGATTGATCAACAACACGGTTACCACCGATAGTAATCCAGTGGTCATCTTTATAACGGTTACAGAAAGATAATGTCAGGATTCCACATCTCTCATATATCCGATTAATCGATTTGTTACCATTATCACGCAAAGTGAAAATATGGCCATTGAGGATAGTGGCGAAATAATGGAATTTTTGACGTGATTATCCTGTATTTCCAAGTATAGGTTTTTTTCGCTAACCTAGTGGGACTCTACCAACCCTTCCAAACATGAAAAGGCTGACATTACTCCTCCTGGTGACAGCCCTTGTTCTTTCCTGCTCCAAGAACACTCCCCCGGTGATCGAGACCCTTGTTGCAGAACCCGATTCAGTTTATCCAGGTGATACGGTAACTCTTTCGTTCAAAGTCTCTGATATCGATGGTGATGGAATTGCTTACCTATTCCATAAACCGGCAGGAACCTGGATAATGGACATTGGTACCAGTCGTCCCGCTCAATGGATAGCCCCGAAAGAGCCCGGAGAGTATTACCTGACTTTAACGATCAGCGACTTGACTGATAAAGTTGCGGATAGTGTAAAGGTCCATGTGATGGATACCTCCAGAGTTTTTACCGATTCCCGAGACGAGCACCAGTACAAATGGGTCAGGATTGGCAAGCAGGTATGGATGGCGGAGAACCTTTCCTTCTTACCTTCGGTTGCTCCAGTTACCGATGGCTCCACACCTGGGAAACATTACTTTGTGCCGGGTTATTGGGGGCGAATTGTCCTTGAGGCAAAAGAAATAGCTCATTACAAGGTCTACGGTGTGATGTATAATTGGGAGGCAGCATTAAGTGCCTGTCCGGGAGGATGGCACCTGCCAAGCGATGAGGAATGGATTGAGCTTGAATTGTATTTAGGGATGCACGAGACAGAGGTTATTTATACCGGATGGAGAAATACTGGACAAGTGGGTGGAAAACTAAAGCAAAAAGGAAATGATTTCTGGAATACGCCAAATTCTGATGCAACCAATTCAACAGGATTCACCGCTCTGCCCGCGGGATGGATTGGTCGGGATGGTTCAAGCGTAGGACCAGGAAGCGATGCGATGTTTTGGTCGTCTTCACCTGATAGTTTGTTAGATGTCTGGTACAGGAGGCTTTGGAGTTATTGGTCAAAGGTTGAGAGAGCCGGAATTAATCAAAGGAATAGTTTATCCGTCCGGTGCGTGAAGGACGAGTAATGTTTTCTATATTTTTGAACCTTGACCCTGAATAAATGAAAACCTCGGGTATCCTCCGGGGTTCCCTTTTGGTGCTATGTTTTGTTTAATAACGGAAAAGCTGAATTTCATTTCCGAGGAGGATAAACCTGAAAATCGAACTGGGAAGGGTACTTTGTTCCGGAAATGTTCCGGAAAACGAAATTCTAAAATTGCAAACTGCTCAATTACAGATAATTGAAGACTCGGTTTGTGATCTCGGCGGGATTCGAACCCACGACCCGCAGCTTAGAAGGCTGCTGCTCTATCCAGCTGAGCTACGAGACCAAAAGGACCGCAAAGATAATAGGATAAATGCAAAGAAACAAGGCGAGGGTGAAGGCACAAGGCACAAGGCACAAGGCACAAGGCTCAAGGCACAAGGCTCAAGGCTCAAGGCTCAAGACTCAAGGCTCAAGGCTCAAGGCGAGCATGGATTCGCGAGTTCAGAAGGCGGAGAGCGGCAGATTGAATGTCATCCACTGGTTGTCCAATGACTTGCCCTATTCCTTTGGCTTCGATTGTGGTTTGGTCTGAAAAAGGTAATCCGTCTGTTTCAACGGCCCCATCGTTTTGCCGGAATGCAGCAATCATCTTTTTGCTGAACTCAACAACACTCTCATTCGGCGAGTTCAACCACATTGAAAAATCAGTCGCCGGAACCGGTCTATTCCTGATCATCTCAAAAACATGCAACTGCTCCCAGGGAGTGAAATTTTTTGTCAACCTGTCGAGGAAAGCCAGCGGATTGGCGCAGTCAATTTTCATCAATGCAAGTTCCGCGTCTGTCCTGATCATGAAATTCTCAGAATCCAGACACCCCTCTATTGCACGGTACAAGGATTCTGTGGTAAGTGTTGATGCCTCAAGTTCCTTCGCTAATTTATCATTTAAATAAGGGTATAATTGCCTGATCCGACTTAATAATATCTCGCATTCGGCTGTAATACCGGTTGGCGAACCGGGCATGGGTATTTTTCGAAAATCCTCACGGGTAAATTCATAACCGGTTTCCGGTTCGCCGGGTTGATCCGATGCGGCGAAATACCCACCCAACTGTTCAGGCTTTTTATACTTGATTATCAACCAAATAATTAATACCAGCAATAAAAACACTGCGGTTCCTGCAATCACGTAGAATTTCGAAGACAAATTTGAGAATATCGTATCTGATTCATTCTCAAGCAGTTTTTTATCAATTTCAACAATTTGATCGTACGGATAATTTTTATCGCCTTGAATCTTTATCGCATCCTGATACCATTGCTTCGCCAGATTGAAATCCTTTAATAAATTAAAAGCCGAATCTGCCTGTCGGATTTTCAGGTTATAAAGCTTGTGCAATTCCGCTTCGTCATGCAATGGAATAACAGTATCTGGTGAACCAGCGGGAGAGGTGCCAGCTGTTTGATAGTTGCAAACTGCACCAGCACTGGTCAGGAACAGTAGCAAGATAGTCAACACAACATAATCAACAGAAAGCCTTTTCATCCCCTTACGCTGTTTTCTCAATAGATCGAAAGTGAATCACTTATTGTTCCTTAATCCAATTGACCAATCCTTTCTTCTCCAGAATTTCCATCAGCTTTTCAGGCAGAGGCTCAAAATGAAACGTTTGGTCCCCCACACTGATCAATCCTTTCCTGAATTCAATAGATACCTTACTACCCGGCCGGTATGCCTCTACCGCTTCTTTATGCACAATGAGCAACAGGCCCTGGTTAATTGACGACCTGTAGAAAATCCGGTTAACTGATTTAACTATGACTGCCTTAATCCCAGCATAGGCAAGGCCTACAGATGGATGCTCCCTCGAACTTCCGCAACCGAAATTCTCTCCGGCCATGATCAGGTCACCCGTTTTGACCCGACTGGCAAAAGAAGCATCGAAACCGGCAAACAGGTGTTCAACGATTTTTTCCCCGTCGGAGCTAAGAATATTATAAGTCAAATTGCCGGCAAACATCTGGTCAGTGTTCAGGTTATCCTGGTCAGCATAATTCCACACCCCCTGATAAAAACGGTCTTCGCTTGCCGGTATTTCCGGTGTACGGCCCTCAGGACGACCGCTCAGGAAAATATCCGAATGCTTTCCACCCCTTGGATCAGTCATTCGTCCATTCAAGGCTGTGTGTGCGACAGTAGCGGGTGAAGCCAGATAAATCTGGGAGTTCGGATTACCCATCCGGCCTTTGAAATTGCGGTTGGCGGTTGAAACAACTGTGAATCCGTCGGCAGGGATTCCCTGTCCGGTACCCAGACAAGGTCCGCAGGATGAACTGAGTATTGTAGCCCCTGCCTTAACGAAGGTAGTAATCAATCCTTCTTCAATAGCCTGAAGATATACCTCTTTGGACGCAGGAATAACCAACAACTGGAAGTCCTGGGCGACCTTCTTCCCTTTCAATACCGAGGCAGCAATACGGAGATCCTCAATCCTCCCATTTGTGCAGGTCCCGATCAATCCTTCGTGCACAATGGTTCCTTCCGTTTCGGTCACTGTTTTTACATGATCGACCAGGTGAGGCGCAGCCACCAGAGGAACGATATCATTCAGGTTGATATCCATCTCGAAAAGATACCTGGCTTCCGGATCTGACCAAACCCCGGATCCATTGGTCCCCAGGAAGTTTGACAAGACCGGATCGACCGGAAAAACAGCATTTTTCGCCCCCATCTCGGAGGCCAGGTTAGCCAATGTCATGCGGTCTGAAATGGTCAGGCAGTCCAAACCTTTGCCATGAAATTCAATCGACAGGTAATTCGCGCCGTCTGAACCGATTTTCCCAATCAGGTACAGCGAAATATCCTTGGCATATACACCGGGATTCAATTTTCCTTCAAGATTGATTTTGATGGATTCCGGGACAAGGAACCAGGTCTCGCCTTTTTTCCATAATCCTGCTGATTCGGTTCTGTCGATCCCCGCCGCAAATGAATTAAACGCGCCGGCAGTGCAAGTATGCGAATCGCTTCCAACGATAATCATTCCCGGTTTTGCATAATAGGACATGATCTGATGGCAAATGCCTTCGCCGGCATCATGGAACTTTTTTATACCCTGCGACCTGACAATCTGACGAATGGTCTGATATTGCGTGGCCAATTTCGAATCAGTCGGTGGTGCATTATGGTCAAGAACAACCAGGCACTGATCGGGATCTAATATATTTTCAGCACCCATCTTCTTAAAAGTGCTGAAAATACTGGCTGTATTGTCATGGGTGAGCACGATATCCGGTTTTCGGAATACGATAGCACCGGCAGGGGCACCTAACACCTTCTCAACAAATGTCTGTCCCATCAGAATAATCCTCCACGTTTATAAATTTCTAATTGAACTTCACTAAATGGCTCTGCCTGAACTGTTTTATTGTTTTTTAAACTGGTTATGACACCATTTTCATAATTTACCCTAATCCTGTCTCCTTCCACCAGATCAAGCCCTTCCAGGGTAGAATAGGTCAGGATCGGGAAAGCAGCATTTATGGCATTCCTTTCATAAATCGCCCCAAAACTCTCAGCTAAAACGCAATGAATTCGCAGTGAAAGAAAGCAATCCACTGCTTGCTGACGCGATGACCCGCTTCCGAAATTTTTCTGAACAACAACGATATCCCCAGCGGAGGCGTGTTTTGCAAAATCCTGATATCCCTTGAGGTTATCGAAGGTAAACTGTCCCATTTCCTTTATTTCGGTGATAGCCAGGTAACGATTGTGGAAAATCATGTCCGTATCAATATTATCCTCCCTGATATACCAAACACGGCCTTCAACTTCAACCGGCTTTTCAAATCCTGTATCCTTTGGTTGTTTTGTCGCGGCCACCGGACCGGAACCTGTCTTCCGGTCGGAGGAGAATAAATTCACCGGTTCATCAGGAATCCCATCCGGACTGGTTATGAATCCTGCAATCGCAGATGCCGCCACAACAGCAGGCGAAGCCAGATAAACCTCTCCTTTCCCCTGTTTTCCCGGGAAATTCCTGTTGCCTGTACTGATTGTGACCTCTCCAGGACCGTTCTGGCCTACCTGTCCGGCGGCACATCCTGCACATCCTGCGTTGGAAACCAGTGCTCCTGCACTTTTAAAAATATCTATAAAGCCCTCATTCAAACAACGTTGCCAGATTTCATCGGTTGCCGGTACGATTTTCAAGACGACCCCCGCAGCCACTTTCCTTTCATAAAGAAGATTGGCAACGACGGCCATGTCTTCATATCTTCCGTTGGTGCAGCTTCCGATAAAAGCCGAATCAATCCTGACATTTTTAAGTGATTCCACCGGTGAGGTATGATGGGGAGCACCGGGTAAGGAAACCCTTTTTACAAAATCCTCTATATTCAGCTCAGATGATTTCACATAAACGGCATCGCTGTCTGCGACAACCGGAACTACAGCTCGCCCGGCCTTATCCGAACAATAATCCAGTACCTGCTTGTTAGGGGTAAAAAGTAGTGTGATCACGCCCATTTCCGTTCCCATACTGGCGATGGTAATCCTTTCATCAAGAGTCAGCTGATCAATGGAATCTCCATACAGTTCGACACTGTAGCCCAATAAATCATTGGCGCCAAAACGGTCGAGTAGATTCAACACGATATCCTTGGCTGACAACCCATCTGGCCGGTGACCTTTAATAGTAATTTTTACAGATTCCGGAACCTTAAACCATAATTTACCGTGAGCCCAGGCGGCAGCAATATCCTGATCCCCCATCCCCTGGCCGAAAGCCCCGACAGCCCCAAGTATATTGGCATGCGAATCGGTGGTTACCGCGGTCGATCCGGAATAGGCCAGTCCGTCATGGATCAGTATATGAGTACCGATACCCTGATCGATGTCATACACTTTAATACCGTTTTCGCGTGCAAATTGCCTGCATATATGCTGATTTACCGCGTACTTCTGATCCGATCCTGTAGGATTGCAATCAAAGGTAAAGAAGGTCTTCGACACATCATCAATGGACAATCCATTATCTTTCAGGTTTTTAACAACATTGGCTCCGCCAAAATCACGGGCAGCCCTTACGTCCATTGCCACATCGATAATCTGTCCCGGTTTAACCGTTTGATGTTTGGAATGATTGGCCAGTATTTTCTCAATCAATGTCAGCCCCATATGGTTATATATTAAGTTTTTAGGATGGAAAACACAGCCAGCCGCTTATTCAGGTCCGTATCAAACTTCGACCATTCCCATACCCTCGCGGTTTTGATCAATTCCTGTTCAGTAGTCAAATCAACCGAAACGGACAATAGGGTATCAGGTGAAAGGTTATTGATTAAATCTGAAAGCATTTGCCGGTTGCGGTAGGGAGCTTCGATAAATACCTGGGTCTCCTGGTTTTGCTTGGAACGGCTTTCGATTTCTTTTATTTTCCTGATTCTATCCTGAGGTTTAGCGGGCAGGTACCCATGGAAAACAAAGCGCTGGCCGTTCAGACCGGAGGACATGACCGCCATGATTATGGAACTCGGTCCAATGAGTGGTTTAACCCGGATTCCTGAAGCATGAGCCTGACGGATCAGGTCGGCACCCGGATCAGCAATGCCCGGACAGCCCGATTCCGACAATAGTCCGGCGTCAGTGCCTTTAATAATTGGCAGGATGAGCGGCTCAAGCTCACCGGTTCGTGTATGCTCGTTGAGCAAACCGAATTCTATCTCTTCGAGTAAAGATTTCATGCCGGTCCTGACCAGAAACCGCCGAGCATTTTTGTCATTCTCCACAATGAAATAACGGAGGAGCCTGACCTGTTCAATCACCACTAAAGATAACGACCGCAAAGGGTCTCCATCATCCAGTGTATTCGGAATTAACCAAAGGGTACCTTTCATAAGGTAAAAATAAGAAAAAGGCCCATGATTGTTATCTTTGATGTTTTGCGAGACGAATGAATTCAGCTCTTAGGATCACTTTGCTAGGCACCGGCACTTCTCTTGGAGTGCCAATCATCGGATGCGAATGCGCCGTGTGTAATTCGAAGGATCCCAGGGACAACAGATTACGTTCTTCTGCGCTCGTTGAATGGCAGGACCAGGTTTTCCTGATTGATGCCGGACCCGACTTCCGGCAGCAAATGCTGAGGACAGGGGTCCGGAAAATTGACGCCATTCTTCTTACCCATGAGCACAAAGATCATGTTTCAGGTCTTGATGATATAAGAGCATTGAATTTTCTACATCGCAAGGCCATAGACATTTACGCAGAAAAAAGGGTTCAGGATTCCATCCGTAAGGATTTTGCTTATGTTTTTTCCGTGATTCAATACCCGGGGATACCACAAATGAACCTGCACCATTTATCACCGGGTTCCATTGAAATTAACGGACTCGAAATCATTGCCATACGCGCCCTTCATTATAAGCTTCCGATTTTGGGTTTCCGTTTCGGGGATTTCACCTATATCTCTGATGCAAATTACATCCCACGGGAAGAAATGGCCAAGATATATGGTTCTAAAATACTGGTTATTAATGCCCTACGATGGGAAGCTCACCTGTCGCACAACAGTATTCCGGAAGCTGTCAAAATTGTTCAGGAAATCTGTCCCGAGAAAGCCTATCTCACTCATCTTTCACATCAGGCTGGCAAATATGAAGACCTGATCAGGGAGCTGCCTGAAGGGATTGAACCGGGCTACGATACTCTGTCAATCAACCTTTAAAGGATATCAATCAGTTCAACGTCGAATACCAGTGGAGTATACCCGGGTATGTCTGAATAACCGTTGGGTCCGTAGGCCAGGTCGGACGGAACTATGAGAATTGCCTTGCCGCCCTCCTTCATATAACTGATCCCTTCATCCCAGCCTTTAATAACACGGCCTAATCCGAGTAAAAAATCGTAGGTTCCTGAATCAAAGACGGTTCCGTCAGTAAAAGTGCCAGTATACTTAACCCTGACCTTTGCACCATAGGCGGGTGTCGCACCTGTCCCGGTCCTGGTCTCAATGTAATAAAGTCCGCTGGCTAATGGTTCAGCGGTTATGTTATGGGCTGTTTTATAATCACCGATAGCTATGCTTTCCTTTACATAAGGGTCGCCGGATTCACAGTTGGTAAATAACAGGGTAGTAGCTGCCAGAATTATTCCGATACTTCTTTTCATTTTGTATTTACTTAACATCTAATAATTCAACTTCAAAAACAAGGGTTGAATACGGGAGTATCAGGTTGCTGTAACCGGTTTTCCCATAGGCAAGATCCGAAGGGATGATAAACCGGGCTTCCCCACCCGCCTGCATGAATTGGAATCCCTCATCCCATCCTTTGATCACCTGGCCCTTACCCAGGACAAAAGAAAAAGGCTTTCCTCTCTGGAGCGAAGAATCAAATATCTTACCATCGATAGTGGTTCCCGTGTAATGCACCACGAGCGTTTTTCCGATTTCCGCCTTTTTCCCCTTGCCCTTCTTTTTTTCTATATAGTAAAGTCCTGAAGTTGTTGGCTTTGCAGTTGTGTTAGTGAGTTCGATATAATTCTTCAGGAGGTTTTTCTCTTGTTCAAAATCGGTGTGGTAGATGTTCTCCTTTTCACTTTCCAGATCCTCGGAAGATAAAATATTCTTCAACCTCACATAGATAAAGACCGGATCACCCTGGCGAAATTCAACCGGCAAATCCCGTTTTCTGTTCTTTTCGAAAAATCCGGCAGCATCCAGCTTAAAACAGGCACTATCCCCAACCTGGAGCAGAGACAAAGCGGTATAAAAATCTCCCTGGAACATGGGTTTACCCAATTGCATCCGGTAAAATGAGGATTCATCGACCATTTTGTTTTCCCCGTTCAATATTTTGAGTGAAAGAACCAGGATATCCCCTGTTTTTGGCGTGATCCCCTGGGGATTCATTTCAATAAAACGATATGACAAGCCCGATACATGCTTTTGGAATCCCTTGTCTTTCTTCGCGCATGAAAAAGCAGCGGACAAAACGATAATATATAAGGCGGCACGCTTGAATCTCATAATTGATTTGTTTGATGCAAAAGTAGGAAAATCGTCAATTTTTCCTTGGTCTGATCACCGAATCGACGCGGATATTATAAACAAGGATGGCACCCGGGGGTATTTTATTCCCGTCGCCTGTTAATCCGAAAGCCCGGTAAGGAGGAATAATAATCAGGGCGCTGTCACCCGGGTGCAAAAACTGGATCGTTTCATGCAATCCTGACTCGGCTTCACTTTTTTCCACGATGAATTGTTTGGGTCCCTGACTATAAGATGAATAGCACTCCCTCCCATCAAACAGGCTCAGCCTGAAGGTCAGGGAAACCCTGTCACCCGGCAATATCTTCAGTGATTGATTCTTTTTAGGTCCGTGAAAAACCTGATAAAAAACACCGGTACCGGTCTCAGTCAGGTTCCAATGCTCTATAGCTGCTTTTTCCCTGATTGATTTTGCGATTTGCTTAACCACCAGTTGGTTTGACCGAAAGAGGGTTTCCTGATCAGCCCGGGTGTTTTTTTCACTCGATTCCTGCTTCCGGTATTTTGTCCGGCAACCACCGGCGGCTAAAACGGTGAGCACCAACAGGAGAATAATGTTAAGTCTGGTTTTATACATCGAATTCCGGTTCACCGGTTGGATATTTATTCCGCGAGGAGCATCTCCTTAAATTCAACCAATACCGATTCGAACCGGTCGATGGTCTCTTTCATCGTGCCGAAATACCTCCCGCCTGCAGCATTTCTATGGCCTCCCCCATTGAAATATTTCTGTGCAAATTCATTAGCCGGAAAACTCCCGCGGGAGCGCAGGGATAATTTAATATGATCCGTTTGTTCGGTGAAAAGTACCGAGAAAACGACACCTGCAATGGCCAGCGGATAGTTGACAAATCCTTCCGTATCGCCTTTCTTGTGCCGGTAAGCATTCAGTTCCTTAATTGTCAGAGCGATATATGCACTCCGGAATTCTGGCAGGATTTTCATATTCTGGTCGAGGCTGTATCCGAGCAGTCTCATCCGGTCGGCAGAGAACATATTATAGATCTCCTCATATATCCGGTCCTTGTCGGCTCCCAACCGCATCAGTTGAGCAACCGTTTCATAGATCTCAGGATAAGAACAGCTGACTTTCAAACCAACCGTATCAGTCATGATTCCGGCCAGCAGGCAGGTTGCTGCTTCAATACTGACAAATCCGGTCAGGTTCATTTTTTCAATCATCAGGAAAATCAATTCCGAAGTGGAACCCTTTGACGGATCGACAATTTGCAATTTAGTGAATGCTTCCCGCGGAGGATGATGATCGATCAGGATGGTCGGCTGATCTGCCGCCAGGTAAAACGGTTCCACCGCACCCAATCTTTCCGGTGTATTGAAATCGCAGCAAAAAATCAGGTCACATTCCATGAATAATTTCTGCATAAACGCTTTCGATTTCCGCTCCCGGACTACAATTTCTTTATGTCCGGGAAGCCACTTAAGGAACATGGGTGAATCATCAGGGATCACAATATCAACCCTATGTCCTAGCTGCTCGAGAATCCAATGTAGTCCAAGAGCTGATCCAACAGCATCACCATCCGGGTTTTTGTGAGTGAGGATTAACACCTTGCAAGGGCTCTGAAAAATATTTCCGAGATCATTCCAATCCAAATCCTGATCAGGCATCAGGCTTCCGCTGAGGAGTTCTTTTTGCATCGATCAAAGATAGCAATCAAGCGTTATCAGAAACAATATTTACTACTTTTATAGAAACAACAATTCAATTATGACTGGTAACATCACTTTTACAATTATTAAGCCAGGTGCCGTTTCACACGAGCATATCGGCGATATCCTAAAGATGATTTCCGAGGCGGGGTTCTGGATTGCTGCCATGAAATATACAAAGCTGAGCCAGATTCAGGCAGCTTATTTTTACAATGTTCATAAAGGGAAACCATTTTTCGATGGGTTGGTCGAATTTATGACCTCAGGTCCAATTGTTGTGGCCATACTGGAAAAAGATAATGCAGTGGATGATTACCGGAAGTTGATTGGCAATACGGATCCGGCAAAAGCTGAACCCGGTACCATCCGTAAATTATTCGCTGAGTCCATTCAGCGCAATGCCGTTCATGGTTCTGACAGCGATGCCAATGCCAGGAAGGAAGCCGATTTTTTCTTCTCGAGGAGTGAGCGGTTTGATCGCGAAGGGAATTTTCTGGAACTGGTGCCTGCCGAAGTCCTTTGAAACAGACTGCCACCTTACTTTATGATCAGTTCGTCGATAATGACCTGGCCCATCCGCCGGTTCAATTCGATTTTCAGGCCTTCACGGATCATGGACATTTCATTCCGTATGACTGAAGACCGGATTTTCACAATCAGTTTGCGGTTGCTGATATAAATGGATTCGGTACTGCGCGCAACATTAATGCCTACCACTTCATCCCAAAGGCGGATCAACTCCCTCTCTTTGAGTTTCTGGTCAATTCCGGAAGCTTTCAGAACTTCCTCGATGATCTCCTTGATTGGCCGTGATTGAGTTCTTCGGAGTACCATAATCAAACAACACTTACTTGATTATCCGAGACCTGAAACAACCGGTATTCGACAGACAATCCGCTCAGAATGGATTGAAGATGCCCCAGATTGGTATCAGTTATAAATATCTGGCCAAAATGATCCTCTGAAACCAGTTTAATAATTTGGGTAACCCGGTTTGCATCCAATTTATCAAAAACATCATCCAGCAATATGAGGGGCCTCACTTTTGATATCTTTTTCAGAAAATCAAACTGAGCCATTTTCAACGCCACGAGATAGGTTTTTTGCTGTCCCTGAGAACCTTGCTGCTTCATCGGGTAACCTGAAAGCTCGAGAAGCAGATCATCCTTATGGATTCCAACCGTGGTAAACTGCACCTGCATATCTTTTGCATGCGCGTCTTTCATCTGGTCAGAAAACGAGCGGTCACCACCCTGGGTAAGGTACCTGAGCTCAACCTTCTCATGTCCGCTGCTGATATAATCATAATAGTATTGAAAAATAGGCAGCAGCTGGGAAATGAAATCCTTCCTTTTTTCAAAAATCCTTTCGCCCAGAATGGAGAGCTGATCATCCCAGATAAATAGCGAATCCTCATCGAAATATCTTTGCCGGGACAATTCCTTCAGCAATTTATTGCGCTGACTCAGCGCTTTGTTATAACGGATCATGTCATCCAGGTACTGTCTGTCGAATTGTGAAATGACCCCATTCATGTACCGCCTCCGCTCCTCGCTGCCTTCCAGGATCAGGCTGGTATCAGCCGGAGAAACCATGACGAGCGGGATCAAGCCGATATGGTCGGCCAGTTTTTGGTACTCCTTGTCATTTCTCCTGATTTTTTTTGGCTGGTCCCTTTTTAGGCCGCAGTGTATTCTTTCTATCTGACCATCAATCAGAAACTCACCCTGGATCATGAAAAAATCGCAGAAATGCTTGATATTATTTGCATCGAGACTATTGAAATAGGATTTACAGAATGCCAGGTAATATATCGAATCAAACAGATTGGTTTTTCCGACACCGTTATTTCCAACGAAACAGTTCAATTTTGGAGAGAGTTCTATGTCAAGCTCACTATATGTTTTAAAGTTCAGCAAATTCAGTTTCCGCAAATACATAAAACTCCTGTTTGCTGTCAAAAATAACAATAGTCAGGGTAACCAGGGCACCTTCACAGTTTTTTACTCCGGCTATTTCAAATAAGGTTTAATTATTATAAATTTGCATGTTTTTTATAATAAAGTTTATGGTTAGCAAATCGAAAGGTAGTAAAGAGGACAATCTGGAAGTAGTCGAGCACGCGCTGACTAATACGGAACATTTTATTGAACAGAACCAGAGAACAATCACCATAGCCATTATTGCCATTGTCGCAGTAGTTGGTATTTTCCTGGGTTATAAAAGGTTTATTGTTTCGCCAAAGGAAAAAGAAGCACAGTCACAAATGTTTGCCGCCGAACAATATTTTGCCAGGGACTCCTTCAATCTTGCGCTCAATGGTGATGGTAATTATCTTGGGTTCCTGGATATCATCGATCAGTATAAAGTCACAAAATCAGGCAAGCTTGCCCGTTATTATTCCGGCATTTCTTATCTGAAACTCGGAAAATTTCAGGAAGCCATTGATCAGCTGAAAAAGTTTAATATAAAAGACGAGATGGTAGGCCCCATTTCAAAAGGAGCTATTGGCGATGCTTACAGTGAATTAGGCCGTACCGCCGAAGCTGTTGAGTATTACCTGAAAGCCGCCAGGATGGAGCCGAATATGTTTGTAACTCCCATTTACCTCATGAAAGCCGGCGAGCTTCTCGAGGGGAATAAGGAATACTCCAAAGCCCTTCCACTCTATAAAGAGATTCTCAAAGATTATCCGGAATCCAATGAAGGACGGAAAATCGAAAAATACATTGCCCGGGCCGAAGCCGGACTTGGAAAATAAAGATTCGAAAAACCAGGTCGGGTTCAACCCGGCCTTTTTTTTTACAGTTATGTCTACCTCACTGAAAAACCTGTCCTCGTATGATCCCGGTTCCATTCCGGATGCTACGGGAATGACAATCGGAATCATCGTTTCGGAATGGAACGAATCTGTGACAAACAGCTTAGCCCAGGCTGCGGTGGATACCCTGGTCAAACATGGAGTCAGGGACCAGGATATATTGCTGCATCATGTTCCAGGCAGCTTTGAACTTCCCCAGGGAGGTCAGTTTCTATTTGAGACTACCAATCCTGATGCGATAATATTGATCGGCTGCATCATCCAGGGAGAAACCAGGCATTTCGATTTTATTTGCCAGGCTGTTGCTCAGGGTTGTAAGGATCTGGGGATGAAGTACAACAAACCGAGCATATTTGGTGTTTTAACCACCAATGACCTTCGGCAAGCTCTTGATCGATCGGGCGGCAAACACGGGAACAAGGGCATTGAAGCAGCCGTGACAGCCATCAAGATGGTGGACCTGAATAGAAGACTTTCGCGGTAAGGTGAGCGGTTCCCGCTTTCGCGGGAATGACACTGCTGCCGATGATATGGTAATGTTTTATTGTTAATAGTAGGAGCCATGGCTCCTACCCTACGACTACCTCTTCGTCTGAACACCTCTTTGTTTGGCCATCAGTTCCAGTCTCTCCTGGAATTTCGATTTCTTGACCGGCTTCTTCTGATTCTCTTTCAGCTTATTCAAAATCTTTTCTTCATTAATCGACCGCTTGATAACAATCTGCTGAAGGTAAGAGATCACGTTGGAGAAGAAGTAATACACGCTTAATCCGGCCGCATAGGAGTTAAACCATACCAGCATCATCACAGGCATCATATACATCATGATTTTCATCCCCGGCACCGGCTGGGCGGTCTGGGTCTGGTCCATCTGCATTTTCGTGGTAACAAGCATCGAAGCTGCCATCAGGAGGGTAAACAAGCTGACATGTGCACCATAGCCCGGAATCGTAAAAGGAAGGGTCAGAATGGAATCATAAGTCGACAAGTCATGTGCCCAGAGAAATGACTGTTGGCGCAATTCTATGGAGGACGGAAAGAAACGGAACAATGCGATCCAGATCGGCATCTGCAGCAAGGCCGGCAAACACCCGCCAAGTGGATTGACTCCTGCTTTCTTGTATAAAGCCATGGTGGCCTGCTGCTTCTCCATGGCCTTGTCGGTACCGAACTTCTTATTGATTTCATCAATCTGCGGTTTCAGCACCTTCATTCTGGCACCCGAGAGAAATGACTTATAACTCAAAGGAAATACCAGCAATTTAAAGAAGATCGTCAGGATGATAATGATGATCCCATAATTTCCTATCACTCCTTCCAGCCAATGAAAAATATTGATAACGAACCACTTATTGATCCAGGAAATCCATTTCCAACCCAGATCGACTAAAATGGTCAACTCATGACCTTCGGCCTTTAAGGTTTTGTAATGGTTTGGAACAAAATAGAAAGCCAGGCCGATATCCTCCTGTGTCTTGCCTTCATAGGGCAAACTGATTTCGGCAGAGAAAGTCTTGATCGGTCCGGTGGCACCAGTGAGGGCGGTTGAGCTGATCCTGGCACTGGTCAGATAGTTGTTGGCCATCAGGACGGTGGAGAAAAACTGCTGTTTGAATCCGATCCATTCAATCTTGGTGGTCAGGTTCTCCGTGGCCGGCTTGTTCTCCTTCGACATGCCCAATTTGCCCACATCATTCTGATAGAATTTGTATTGGATGGTAGCATAGTCCCCTTCCCACTTTCTTCCTTTTTCCTGTTGGCGGACATCCAATCCCCAGTCAAGGTCAATCATGGTTGTATTCTTTCCTAACATCTGATCCATCCCCCGCATGCGGATATTGAATCCCAGTTTGTATGTATCCGGCTCCAGGGTGTAGACATAGTCAATATAGGCACCCTCGCCTGCCGGTAAACGCATAACCAGCGACTTGGATCCGGTTTCGGCATTCTGCGCCGTCTCGGTTGACTGGGGTTGAAAATAAAGGCTCTGGGTAGTTATTGACTTATTCCGGGAAAAGAATTGCAAACTGAAATGGGTGGTTTCTCCGTCGAACAGCAACACAGGTTGTCCATCAAAGGTTTTGTAATCTTTCAGTTCAACTGAATAAGGACGCCCCCCCCTGGTGGAAAATTTCAGCCGGATCTTTTTGTTCTCGAGGTAAAAGAACTTTTCCTCTCCAATGGAAGCATCAGCAAAGGCACCAAGTTCATTGGCTCTTTTCAGGCTGTCTTCTCCGGGGGTAGGAACTGCTGCAACTTGCGAAACTGTATCATTCCGGCGTAAATTCTCTGCTTCTATTCTTTTTTGAGCCTCCACCAAGGCGATTGAGTCATTAAACCGCCGGGTTTTTTCCAAAAGTTCTTTTGAAGGTCTCGTAAAAATGCTGTATCCAATAAGCAGCACTCCCATTAACAGTAAGCCTATAAGGGACTTTTTATCCATTGCTGATGAAATCGGTTGAAAAAATTATTTAGCCGGCTAAAGTAAGGAATTATTCCAAGGCAGCCTTCACAAAGTTCACAAAAAGAGGGTGAGGCTTCATGACGGTACTGCGGTACTCCGGATGAAACTGGACTCCGATAAACCATTTGTGATCAGGAATCTCCATTATCTCCACCAAGTTGGTGTCCGGATTGATACCCGATGCAATCATACCTGCAGCCTGGAATTGGTCGGTATAGGCATTGTTAAATTCATAGCGGTGCCGGTGTCGTTCGTTAACGCATTCAGTCTGGTAAATTTTAGCAGCCAGCGTACCTTTTTTTATAACACAACTATATGCACCCAAACGCATCGTTCCGCCTTTATCCGTAATCTCTTTCTGATCAGCCATCAGGTCAATGACCGGATCCGGAGTTTTCGGGTCCATCTCGGTAGAATGTGCACGGGGCAATCCAATGATATCCCGGGCGACTTCAATCACGGCACATTGCATTCCCAGACAGATTCCCAGAAAGGGTATATTATTTTCACGGGCATATTTTACAGCCGCAATTTTCCCTTCAATACCACGATGGCCAAAACCGGGGGCAACAAGGATTCCTTTCAGGTCAGCCAGTTTTTCGGAAATACTACCTTCCTCAAGCGTCTCTGAATGAATCCATTGTATATCAACCTTGCAATGATTAACCGCACCTGCATGGATAAATGCTTCGGAAATGGATTTGTATGCATCATGAAGTTCAACATACTTGCCGACCAAACCGATTTTTATGGTTTGTTTTGGGTTTTTAACCGACTTTACAAATTCCCTCCAGGGCTCAAGATCGCTCTTTGTATTTGAAGGAAGCTTGAGCTTCTCAATGACAATCTCATCGAGACCCTCTTTTTGCATCAGCAGAGGAACTTCATAAATGGTGCTGACATCCCGGCTTTCAATAACAGCGCGCTCCTCGACGTTACAGAACAGAGCCACCTTTTTACGAATCTCCCGGTTCAACGGCCTTTCAGTCCGTAAAACCAGAATATCCGGTTGAACTCCCTCCTCCAGCAACATTTTTACCGAATGCTGAGTAGGTTTGGTTTTCAGTTCACCCGATGCGCTCAGGTATGGCACCAGCGTGAGGTGAATGACACAGACCCGGTCGCCCATCTCCCATTTGAGTTGCCGGACAGATTCTATGTAAGGTAAGGATTCAATGTCACCTACGGTCCCGCCGATCTCGGTAATGACCAGGTCAAACTTACTTTTTGAACCCAGGATTTTTATCCTCCGCTTGATTTCATCCGTAATATGAGGAATGATCTGCACCGTTTTGCCAAGATAATCCCCTTTGCGTTCCTTATTGATCACCGATTGGTATACCCGTCCGGTAGTGACGTTATTCGACTGCGAGGTCGGGGTATTCAGGAACCTCTCATAGTGACCTAAATCCAGATCCGTTTCCGCACCATCGTCCGTTACATAACATTCGCCGTGTTCATAAGGATTCAGGGTACCCGGGTCAATATTGATATAGGGGTCAAGTTTTTGAATCGTCACGGCAAAACCCCTGGCCTGCAAGAGTTTAGCCAATGAACTGGAAATAATTCCTTTACCAAGGGATGATGTAACACCTCCGGTAACAAAGATGTATTTTGTTTGTTTCACGATCATACAAGAATCAGAATGTCCAGTTAATACCTAGGGATGGCATGAATGGAAGCTGGTTTACCCTTTCATATCGAATACGGTCAAAATAAAAGATATTTTCCCGGTTGTAAACATTTGTTATACTGAGTGATATCTCAAGTTCACTATTCTCACCGGTCGGTATCATTTTCTTCAGGTTAACATCCAACCTGTGATAATAAGGCAACCGACCCTGGTTCAGGGGTCCGTAAACAATTCCCAGTTCTCCGTTTACCGTGGTATAATCTGTATTTATCCCATCATGGAATGGAATCTTCTCATAGAATCCCTGGGTTTGGGTGAATGGGAAACCTGAACCGAGGTTCCAGCGGGTGCTGAATTCCCAGGTAAGGTCTTTACCAAAAGTATAAGAGGCCACCAGGTTCACGTTGTGCCTGCGGTCGAAATGTGGCGGATACTTGATGACACCGTCATAGCGTGTGACCCAGCCCAGAGAATAGGTTCCCCACAGATACAAGCGCTTGTAGTCGTACTTGAGCAGAAAATCAATCCCGTAGGCCTTACCGGTTTCGATAATAAAATCTTTTCTCAGATATTCAGGTTTATCCTGGTTATCTCCTGTATCATCGTACAATTTATTCCTGTTGATATTGGTCAGCTGGATGTTGTCCTTGATGTAGGTTTCAACATTAAGATTCAGACGGTTGGTCAGGTCAAACTCAAAACCAAGAATGGCATGATTGGATTTCTGTAACTTGGTATTAATCGGTTTTCCGTCAAAGGTTTTCTGAAGGTTTTCGGGACCAGAAAGGAACCCGTAGAAAAGGTTAACCACGTCGCGGTCGGAGTTGGCGGCGATCAGGTTTTGCGAGTACATCCCGGCGGCAAATTTAATCCTGAAGTTATCACTCATATTATACTTCATACCCAACCTGGGTTCAGGCGAAGCTTCACTCAATGAAGCATAATAATGCAACCGGAAACTCGGTTCAATCAGGAATTTGCCCAGGGTCATTTTATACTTGCCATAGCCAGCCAACTCAGTGGTAAACTGCTGTTGGGTGATTTTACGCCCTACTGAATTGAAATAGTTAAAATTGGTATTGTACCCGAGCGTTTCAATCCCATATTCAAGCTGATCCTTGCCGAAGATATAAACGAATTCCAACCCCACGTTAAACCCGTCGATAGAACTCTGGCGTGGCAGCTGGTTTGCTTCATTCATGGTGATCAGATATTTGGAATACGCGATATTGGCTTTGATCAGGGCAGGATAATCACCCGGGATCAATACAACATTGGAACCAAAACCATAGGTATTCCAACCTATGTCAGTGATATCACGGTAAGTAACCTGATCATTGAAATTAAAACCAAAGAGGTTGACCTTGCTTCCATTTTTCGAATTCAACGAAATTTTACCGTAGATATCGGTAAAATTAAATGGAAGTCCTGCCGTATCAATGTATTTATAAAGGTACTTGGATGATTGCTCCAGAAATGAATGTTTGGCTGTCAATATAAAGGAAGATGAACCGTCTGATTCATCCCGGGCCTTTTTTAAGGGACCTTCGAGCAATGCTTTGGCCATAAAGGTGCTGACGGAAAACTTGCCCGACATGCGGTTTTTGTTGCCGTCGCGGGTGGTAATATCCATTATCGAAGAAATCCTTCCTCCATAGTTTGCCGGAAAACCTCCGGTAAGAACTTCAGCCTGTTTGATAATATCGGTATCGAATACTGAAAAAAGTCCGATTGAGTGGAATGGATTGTAAACGATCATTCCGTCAAGGAGAACTTTATTCTGAATCGGGGCACCACCGCGGATATACAGCTGGCCCCCCTGGTCACCGGTAAAAATTACCCCCGGCAAAACCTGTAAATACTGAGCAAGGTCAGGCTCGCTGCCAATACTTGGTATTCGCTCCATCTGCTTGGGTGTAACCCGTATCACTGAAGTCTGAATCTGAGTTTTGGTTTCCTGCTTGGCACCGGAAATCACCGCTTCACCTATGCTTATTACCGACTCCTCCAAGTAAATTTTATCATTGATGGTCCTGCCATCGATAATTTCAACGTCTTTTGTAAAAGCCTGATAGCTTACCGCACTGGCTGTCAGCTTGTATTTGCCCGGGGGCACCTTACTTACTGTGAAATAACCGTTTACATCGGTTCCCGACCCATAAACCGTACCATCGCCAAGATAAACGTTACAACCGATCACCGGTTCGCCGGTTTTCTTATCATAAACAAATCCACGGATGATCCCTGTTTGTGCAAATCCCCCGAAACTGACCAAAATACCCCAAATAGCAAAAGCTGAAAGGATTTTCAATGTTCTCATCTCACAATAGATAATAGGTTATGATTCAAAACGATCGAGCAAATCGATTTTCTCCTTAAGCATCTGAATACGTTCACGCTCCTGTGCGATCTTGTTTTCAACCTCACGGATCAGCGACTCAGATTTTTGTGATTTGGCAAAGAATCCAATGTTATTCTCCCAGAGAACAACATCACTTTCCATTTGCTTAAGTTTATTCACCAATTTCTCTCTTTCTGATGAAATTCGGTTTCTATTTTTGGGGGATTGAACAAAGGTATCAACTTTTTGCTTATAGCGTAAAATTTCTTTTCTGGGTTCATCAACTTCGAGCTTGTCGAACAATTTATGAATGGCTTCCCTGAAATCTCTTTGCACTTCATCTTTTTTCTCAATAGGGATATGCCCGATTGAGGTAAAGTCCTTTTGTATGTCTTTGAGGGTCATAAGATCCTCATGCGGATTATCGGATAAAGTAAACGATCTCACTTTTTCGACCAGCTCAAGCTTTAATCTCAGGTTTTCCACCTGTTCAGAATCCTGATTGTTGAAGAATTCAGCTTTTTTCTTGAAGAAAGCATCACATGCGGTACGAAAACGATGCCAGAGCGGATCGGAATACTTTCTCGGAACCGGACCAATTTCTTTCCATTTTTTCTGGATCGTCACCAGTTCGTCTGATGTTTTCCTCCATTCGGTACTGTTGCTCAGAGCTTCAGCCTGCATGCACAAGTCGGTCTTCAGCTGTAAATTACCATGCTGGTCATCCCGGTGACGGGAGAAATATTCTCTTTTCCGGTTGAAGAACTCGTCGCAACCGGCACGGAATCTATCGTATACTTTGTTATTGTCTTTTCTGGGAGCAAACCCGATACTGCGCCACATCTGCTGAAGTTTAACCACTTCAAGCGAAAACTCATTCCAGTCTTTCGGACTTTGTACCGGTTTCTCCAGAATTTCCTCGATTTTCTCACAGAGGTGCGTTTTGGCATCCAGGTTTTTCTTCTGATCATCTTTAAGATTCAGATAATAATCCTGATGCTTGCGGTTGATCTGATTTGTGGCCTCCCGGAAGCGATCCCATATTTCGTCTTTTTTCTCGCTGGGAACAGGTCCGACTTCCCTCCATTGATTATGCAAAAGCTGCAATTCACCAAATGACTTGACGACAGATGGTTCCAGTAATAATTCCTCGGCCTTCTCACAAATATGGATTTTTACTTCCAGGTTCTTTTTCAAATCCAGGTCCCTGAGTTCCTTGTTGATCTTAATATAATCGTAGAACCTTTCTACGTGGTGATGATAGTTTTCCCACAGGCTATGCAGGTCGGCTTGGGGTACGGGACCAATATCCCTCCACTGCCTCTGCAGATCCCTGAATTCGTTGAATGTTCTGTTCAATGATTCCTGGGTGTTCAGGAGGTTTTTAATATGTTCGATGATCTCAAGCTTTTTCTTGAGATTACCTTCTTTATCACCTTCAAGAGCCCTGGCGTGTTCAGCCCTTTTAATTCTGTATTGTTCATAGGAAGCCTTAAACCCTTCCTCAAGAGGATCGGGTGCCGGTTTATACTCCTCTTCGACACCACCCTCTTCTACGAATTTCTTATGCTTTTCCTCCGCTTCATTTTTGAGTTTTCTGTAGAAGGTCGACCGGATATTCTCCACATCACGGGAGATATCCTGTACGGCCCTTTGAGTGATCAAGACATAGAGCGCTTCAAGGAGCTCCTGGCGCGAATGACCGGAATAGTCGATATTGATTGGGGGAAGTGAAGGTTCATCAGTGGAAGCGGACTCTTCTTCTGCTGCCGCTGTTGCTTCGGCCTCAACCTGGACTGGTTCTTCATCAACCGGAGCTGGTTCTTCTTCAACCGGAACTGGCTCCACTTCAGCCTCAGCTTGAATCTCATCAGGAGTTTCAGCCGCCGGTTCAGGGATTTCCAAAGATGGAGTTTCTTCAGCAACCAGCTCTGTTTCAATAGGCTTTACTTCATCAGTTTCTTCAATGGGCTCTACTTCATCAGGCTCTTCCATGGGCTTTACTTCATCAGGCTCTTGCATGGGCCCTTCAATAGGCTCTTCCATGGGCTCTTCAATAGTCTCTTCTGCAATTTCTTCAACTACTGATTCAGTTTCCCCGACGCTTTGTCTTACCGTTTCAGGAGTTTCAATCCCTTCAACTTGTAACTGCTCTTCTGGCAGTTGATCTTTTTGAGTCATAACAATCGTTTTAAATCTTACAATACCTCAGCTAGGCTAAGTTGTTCTAACGAACAGAAAACCGGACCTGGTCCAGACGTTCACATTCGGACAAAAATACCTAATTTTTTATAAAAAAAGCCATCCCTTTTCAGAGATGGCTTTCATAATCAATACGGACGAATCAGTCTATGTTGATTTCTGTCGCTGGTTTTGCTTTTGCTTCCTCCACTTTCGGAATAGTGACCAAAAGGATTCCGTTTTCATATTTTGCTGCAATACTGGCAGAGTCGACCCAGTTGGACAAGCGGAAACTGCGGCTGAAAGAATTCCGGCTGAATTCTTTACGGACAAAATTTTCATCACCATTCTCCTGCTGAGCTTGCAAGTCAGCGGAAATATTTAAGACAGGCCCTTCGAGCTTGATTTTAAAATCATTTTTTGAGAAACCGGGGACTGATAACTCGATCCGGAAATCCACTTTGGTTTCAACAATATTGGCCGGCGTGAAAGAACGGCTTCTGTAACCGTTTTCGATGTCATTCCAGAACCAGTTCATCAAGTTATGAGAAGCCGGATATTCCGACCGCGATGGCATACAATTCCCCGGATTAAATCTTACATGTGTCATTTTTTTATCTCCTTCAATTAGTTGTTTTTTGTTTTTAATAACGAGATCATACTTTCAAATTGCATTCCACTGGAAATTCTATGTCATTTTGACGCATCCACTCAATGATAGCTGCCATTTTGTCTTTTACGATTCATTTCCACATCAAAACTCAAACCTCTATATTTGCAGGGAATTCAATTCCTTATGCGAATAGATATCATAACTGCGCTGCCTGAACTTTTGTCGGGTCCGCTTGATCATTCGATCATCAAGCGCGCCAGGCAAAAAGGCCTGGCCGAAATCCATATACACAATCTCCGTGACTATTCATTTGACAAGCACAAAACCATTGATGACTATCCCTTTTCAGGAGGAGGCGGAATGGTGATGATGATTGAGCCCATTGACCTTGCTTTAGCGGATCTTAAATCAAAGACCGGTTATGATGAGGTGATCTATACCTCGCCCGACGGGGAACTCTTTTCGCAGAAAATGGCCAACCGGCTATCGTGCCTCGAAAATATCATCATTCTCTGCGGCCATTATAAGGGTGTGGACCAGCGTGTGAGGGATCACTTGATTACCAAGGAGATATCAATTGGCGATTATGTCCTTACCGGAGGGGAGCTGGCTGCGGCTGTGATCGTGGACGCCATTGTCAGGCTGCTTCCGGGAGCAATTTCAGACGAGGAGTCAGCCTTGACCGACTCGTTTCAGGACAATCTGCTGGCACCGCCTCTTTATACCAGGCCGGCAGAGTACAAAGGCTGGAAGGTACCGGATATTTTGCTCTCAGGGAATGATAAGGAAATCGAGAATTGGAAAATGGATCAGGCCATCGAAAGAACCAGGAGATTAAGGCCCGATCTTCTTCAGGAATAGTTTACCCGGGAACATAATCCGCTGAAAGTACAATAGCGGCAAACTATTTCATCCTCGCATTGAACGAAGGGAATATCCGTATTGAAAAGCTCCTCGAGAACCATTCTTACCCCTCTTTTAAAATCGTCCCTGATATCGGCATAGACCAATTCTTTGCCCCCTATTTTCAAACGGTAACGGTCATCGCCCGATCGGAATTTTCCCACACGGAATAAACAAGGGATCAAATTTGCGGCCGAAGGTGATCCATTAAGATACAACTCGCAATATAACAATACCTGAAACAGTTCTTTCGGCCTTTTAATCAGGGTTCGGTCAAAAAGATTATCCAGTTCTTTTGTTTCCAAATCCGGATTACCTGTTTTGTAATCCACAATGCGGATACCCCCGGAAACACGGTCCAGCCGGTCGATAATACCATTCAGGCTGATTGCGGCATTTTGATTGCTGATTATGACCGGGAATTCCATCTCAATTTTCTTTTCGAGACCCAGTACCTGCAACGGCAAATTCGCCTGATCGAACTCGAGGATCTTCATCAGGAATTGCCGGACCACCTCCATAGCAAGAAGTTCCTTCCCACCAGACTTTAATGAAGCTTTCTCCTTTAATAACAGATGATACTCACCATTGATCATTTCTTTAAGCTTGTCCTGATCCTTTAGTACCCCCCTGTACCAACCTTCATCCGGCCCGCTGTCCTTACCTGCAAATTCCAAATACAACCGGTTCATAACCTGATGGATGAGTATCCCAAATCCTTTAGGGTCAGAAGCGTAAGTCACCTCTTCCGGTTCTTTAAATCCGTAAATCCTTTTAAGAGCAAATTGCAGACTGCAATCCAAATACTCGTTTATAGCGCTGGGCGACAATGATCTGCGAGGTTCTCGTCCGGCGATGAAAGCATATAATCGTTCTTTCACCAAACCCTCTTTCCGAATCACAATAGGTATCGGAAGAATACCAGCCCGAACAGGGGGTTCAGTCCGGAATTTTAAAGTTCCGGATAACTCATATTCCAGCTGCGTAATATATCTGCTCTTTTCTCCGGACCTGATCACATCATCCATATGGCCTGTCAGATAATATACCACCACGGATTCAGCCCGCTGAATCAACCTGTAGAAATAGTAAGCATACATGGCATCCCGGTTGTCAGCCGTCGGCAAATGAAAAATCTTCCGCATCGAATAGGGAATCAAAGAACCGGGTAAATTTTTCGATGGCCAGATTCCTTCATTGAAAGAGAGAATGAAAACCTCTTCAAAATCAACCAGCCGGGTTTCAAGAATTCCTGTTACCTGATTGTTGGCATCCCTGTTGGTTTCTAATGATATCCGGCTGCTGTTGATGAATTGGCTGAATAGCCTCGATCCTGTCCTTGCATTTATTACAAGTCCAAATTTTGAGCTGATTTCACTGAAAACAACGGCTTGCCTGGCGATTGTCTCAATGGAGGCTTTTTCAATATTGTTATAGAGTGTTTCAAAAGCCACGAGACGCGAGCCTATAAATTTTATACGCTTAAAAAAACCATCGCGGGTTTCCATCTTCCCAATCCATGGGGCCAAAATGTCAGATGCATCCAGAAAACCGGCAGGCACTGATTCAGGGTAACGGCGCTGTATGGCTTGAACCAGCAGGTCGGTAGTTGATCCCATCAGCCACTTCGACCAGGGATGTCTCAAAAAAGAAAGGATTAAATCACTCTTGCAGAATTTTTCATCTGAAAGATCCATATCCGTCCAGATACCTAACAAATCCTTGAAAAGACCGGCAGCCTGTGTATCCCTCAATGGGTAACCCGAGGTAAAGTTGACTGCTAATTTATCATCCGGCCAGGAAGAAAGAAGATCGGAAAACAGGCTTTCATCCGAGAGTACAATACCACGATTGTTTACAGGCCGCGTAATCAATTCATTCAACAAAGACTGCACCTGTCCCGTATTCGAAGTAACCGGCACCACTGTAATGGATACCTGTCCTTTGTCTTCCTGAAAAAATCCCTGATCAGTTGCTGAAAAAGGTTGAAATCCTTCAGGGGGCGGAAAAAGGCTGAGGTTTTGCCGGATAAACCTGCCGGCTTCATGGGGATCATTCAGGTAGTAAGGATGATAATCCCAATAGAAAAGAGCCTTTCCTAAATTCTTCAGGTGAGTGAAAATTGTTTCCTCAGCTGCAGTCAGAATATTAAACCCGACAAACACAACTTTCTTAAACGGACCGGTATTTGTTCTGCCATGGATAATATCGTCCGCTGCTTTCCGGTAGCACATCCCTGAGGTTCCTATACCCTGTGCTAGCAAAAGCCTCGAAAACTCCTCATATACAGGATACATCCGATCCCATATCTCAAGCCACTTCTGCTGGTGCGATGATTGTGAAGCACCGAATCCGGACCAGAAAACCCGGATCCGGTCGACCAGTTCTTCGTCCATCAAAATATTAAACTGGCTGTCGATTTTCTTGATTTCATGGAGGGTGGTAAACACATTCAGCGGATCGGCCAGGTATTTGTCAACATCATCGAAATCGGCGAGAATAGTTTCCCCCAAATCAATAAAATCCGCAAAGGACTCAATCGGTGGAATTTTCTGTTTCACTACCTGAAAGAGAGTCGCCAATTCGGCAAACCTGTCTATCCTCTCCAAAGCGGAGAGTTCGATCAGCCAGTCATCAATACTGTAAATGCCGGGAGACCATGAAGGAGTTGAAATCTGCCTGACCAATTCCTGGCGGAAAGCCCCCCCCGACCGGAGATTTGGAAAAACGAAAGCGAAGTCCCTGAGATCACCGCCGGCAATTTTCAGGATGTCCCTGGCAACTAACGAAATAAAAGATTCTGTCATGATTCAGGATTGATCAAAAATAGCGAAATTGAACAGATGAAGAACTATTTGGGGGTTTGAATTGTTCCTTTGCCTAACTTTAGCAAAACCTAATTTTTCGTTATGGATAAGCATTCCTATCTGGGTCAGGCTGATATCGGGGTCATACAACAAATGTATCAATTGTATCAGAATGATCCGGACTCGGTAGAACCCAGCTGGCAGAGGTTTTTTGAAGGATTCGAATTTGCCCGTAAACTGCCGGTTGCTATTGGTTCGAACGACGATCAGGTTGATAAGGAATTCAAGGTGATTGACCTGATCGACTGGTACCGTAAAAGGGGTCATCTTTTCACAAAAACCAATCCGGTGAGGGAAAGAAGAAAATACTACCCCACCCTGGATATTGAAAACTATGGTTTGGAAAAGGCCGACCTCAATACTGTATTTCAGGCTGGAAAAATGATAGGTATCGGGCCATCCACACTTGAAAAAGTCGTTCAGCACCTGGATGAAACTTATTGTCAGAGTGTTGGTGCAGAGTTTATGTTCATCCGCAACCCTGTGATACTTGATTGGTTACAAAAGAAAATGGAATCGTCACAAAACAGGGAGTCCTTTACTAACGAACAGAAGACCCATATTTTTGAACATCTGAATATGGCTGTAGGGTTCGAAAAATATATTCATAAAAAATTTGTAGGGCAAAAACGGTTTTCACTCGAAGGAACCGAGGCCGTCGTTCCGGCACTTGACTGGTTGATTGAGAAAGGTGCTGAACTGGGTATCAGAGAGTTTGTTGTGGGGATGGCGCACCGGGGACGATTGAATGTATTGGCCAATGTTTTGAAGAAACCTTACCGTGATATATTCCTTGAATATAAAGCAGTTGATTATGAGGAAGGTATAGTTCTGGGTGACGTCAAGTACCACTTGGGTTACGACAGGATAATCAAAACCGACCATGGTCATGAAATTCGTGTGGAACTCCTGCCCAACCCCAGTCATCTTGAAACAGTCGGACCGCTCGTCGAAGGCTTATCCCGCGCCCGGATCGAAAAGGAATTCGGGGGTGCGGAATCCATGCTTACCCCAATAATTATTCACGGTGACGCAGCATTAGCCGGACAAGGAGTTGTTTATGAAGTATTGCAGATGTCACAGTTGCCAGGATATCAAACCGGTGGCACGATTCACCTGGTGCTGAACAACCAGGTTGGCTTTACCACCAGCTACCTCGAAGGCAGGTCGAGCACCTATTGCACTGATGTTGCCAAGGTTGTGAAGGCGCCTATTTTTCACGTCAACGGCGATGATGTAGAGGCGCTGATCTATGTTGTCAACCTGGCCATGGAATACAGGCAACAGTTTGCACAGGATGTTTTTATTGATATCCTCGGCTATAGGAAATTCGGTCATAATGAAGGCGATGAGCCCAGGTTCACACAGCCGCTGTTATATAAAGCCATAGAAAGTCATCCCGGCATCCGGCAAATATACGGGGACAGGCTCATCCAGGAAGGGGTTCTCACGCCTATCAAACGGGATGCTATCATAAAGGATTTCGAAGCCTGTCTGGATGAGGGCTATGACACAGTACTTCCTCAGGATAAGGCAACCATCAAGCCTTTCCTCGAGAAAGACTGGTCGATGTTTCATCATGCTGTTGCAAGCGAGCTTTTCACCCCTGTAAAGACCAAATACTCTAAAAAGAAACTGCTGGAATTAGCAGGTAAGATCAATTACCTGCCTGAAAATCTCAACTTTTTCCAGAAAGTTCACCGGATTGTGGAAGCGAGAACCCTTTCGGTAAAGGAAAACCATCTGGACTGGGCGATGGGTGAATTGTTAGCCTATGCCAGCCTGCTCGATTCAGGAACACCGGTCAGAATTTCCGGTCAGGACAGCGAAAGGGGTACTTTTGCACACCGTCATGCTGCCCTCATTCAGGAAGACACCGGAGAAAAGTACTTCCCTTTAAAGAATCTCTCAGAAAAACAAGCCGAATTCAGCATCCGGAATTCGATCCTATCGGAATACGGAGTCCTTGGATTTGAATATGGTTATGCCCTGGCATACCCGGAATCGTTGGTGGTGTGGGAGGCTCAATTTGGTGATTTTGCGAATAACGCCCAGGTCATATTTGACCAGTATATCAGTTCGGCTGAGGAAAAATGGGGATTGCAGAACGGCATCGTCCTCTATCTGCCTCATGGATATGAAGGCCAGGGTCCGGAACATTCCAGCGCCAGGATAGAGCGATTCCTGACCCTGGCTTCCAGTCATAATATGACCATCGTCAATCCCTCAACCCCGGCCAGTTTGTTTCATCTCATCAGGCGTCAGATGATCAGGCCATTCAGGATCCCTCTGGTTGTTTTTACCCCGAAAAGTTTGCTGCGGCACCCGGATTGTGTGTCGACTATCGAAGATTTGAGCGAAGGCAGTTTTCAGGAAATTATCGATGATCCGGCGACTGACTCCGAACAGGTTAACAGGATAGTATTTTGCTGGGGGAAAATGTATTATGACCTGCTGAAACCAAAAAGGCATTGGAATACACGGGATATTGCCCTGATCCGCATCGAACAGATGTTCCCTTTCCCACATGAACGATTCAGGGAGATTATAAAAAAATATCCTAATGCAAAGCTGCACATCTGGTGTCAGGAAGAACCTGAAAACATGGGTGCCTGGCGTTTCCTCAGCAATGAGGTTCCCTATATAAAATGGATTCCGGTTTGCAGGAAAGCGAGCGGATCACCTGCGTCCGGTCTGAGTAAAATTCATCAGATCACCCAGCAGGAACTGGTTGATAAGGTGTTCCGGAAATGCACCTGCGAACTGAAGAATAAGTATTGCGGACTGCAATGTGTTGAAGGAAAATCAAGAACGGAGATATTAAAAGAATTTGAATACCTATGATAGAAATTAAAGTCCCCTCACCCGGTGAATCCATTTCCGAAGTTGAAATCGGAACATGGTTGGTTGACAATGGCGCCCATGTGGAACGCGATCAGGAAGTGGTATCGCTTGAGAGTGAAAAAGCCAGTCTCACTGCCACAGCCCCGGAAAGTGGATCGATTAAAATCCTTTTTCCCAATGGAACCAGGGTTGGGGTGGGTACCGTCATCGCTGAAATTGATACCACAGTCACCGGCAATCTTGTAAAAGAACCTGTAAAGTCTGCCAAGATTTCACCTGAAACTCCGAAAGTAATTCCCGTAGCGCCACCAGTTACTCCGGTAACGCCAGCAGCTACTCCGGTTGCGGCCCGGGAAGTATCTTCCATCCGCATGACACCGGTTGCCAGGGAAATCATGCAAAGCCATAATCTCACCATTGAGGATATCATCAAGGGCTTGCGCAGGATCACCAAGGAAGATGTAAATCAGGTGATTGAATCGGGTGTGCAACAACCCGCCGGAGCCTCTGAATCTTCGAAAGCCACGATATCAGCCGAACGATCGGATGTGCGGAAAAGGATGAGCCTGCTGAGAGAAAAACTTAGCGAACGCCTGGTTGCGGTAAAGAATGAAACAGCCATGCTGACTACCTTTAATGAGATTGATATGACTGCGGTGGTAGACCTCAGGAACCGGTACAAAAGTGTTTTTGAAGAGAAGCACAAGGTGAAACTGGGTTTCATGTCATTCTTCACGCTCGCTGCCAGCAGGGCATTAGTTGCTTTTCCTCAAATTAATAGCCAGTTAGATGGTAATGAGATCGTTACTTTTAATTATTGCGATATCGGCATTGCAATTCAGACACCAAAGGGTTTGATGGTGCCCGTTTTGCGAAACACCCAAAGCATGACGCTGGCGGAAATTGAATCAGGAATTTCGCAGATGGCCACCAAAGCACGGGAGAACAAAATGTCGATTGAAGATTTGCAGGGCGGCACCTTCAGTATCACCAACGGCGGAACCTATGGTTCGCTGATGTCCACACCCATCCTTAATCCGCCCCAACCGGCCATTCTGGGAATGCATAATATAGTCGACCGTCCGGTGGCTTTAAACGGACAGGTTGTTATCCGACCCATGATGTATGTTGCACTATCTTACGACCATCGTCTGATCGACGGCAAGGATTCCGTGGGATTTCTTATGAAGATCAAGGAATTAATCGAAAACCCTGTTAAGATGTTTGATCCGGCTGGTCAGGCTGAGCAGAGCCTTCTGAGCATTTGACTTCAATAACCTGACCGGATTCAATATACAGCAGATATCCCCTTACTTCAGGATATCCCATGGATGACAGCAGCTTCATGTAGGATTCTACCTGCTTGCTGTGTCTGCTTTCCGTTGCACCGGTTTTATAATCGATTACCACTGCTGTTCCTGTTTGAATCATGACGCGGTCGGGTCTTCGTTCCCCGGATCCCGGTACGAGAATTCCGGCTTCATTTAATACCTGCCAATTTCCTGAAAACCAGTCCGATATTTCAGGAACAGCAAAAAGTTGTTCTATTCTGGCCTGAACCGCTATTGCTTCCTCCGACGAAAAGTATCCAGCCTTGACTGATTTACTGATACTCTCAACCAGATCTTCCTTTGAACGGACTTTTTCCAGAATATGGTGAACATTGTTACCAAACCTTGTCCGATCAAACTCCCTGTCGATCCGGTGAGAGATCCTGGTTTTCAATTTCCCGGTTATCATCGGAGCCCCCTGAAGTATCCCGCTGCTATTTGTACTATCAACGGTCTGGTTGATAAAGCCGGGGTTGCCCATCCTGAATATCTTTTCATCGCCGCACTGCCCGCCCAGCTGCTCATGCATGGCTTCGGCCACCGTTCTGAATCCGTTTCCGAAAGGACAAAAAACGATCAATACATCAATCGCCCGGGTAAACGCCACATAGAGAAGGTTCAGGCTGTCGAGGTAAGAATCGATCTTCTCGGTCGAATAGCTGGCTGCAAAGAGGGTTTTCTCCAGTGCGGAATCATATCTGACCGGGATCTTTTTAGCCTTATTGAATGGTTCTTTGTCGCTGGAGACCCAAAGCCATGGACCCTTCCCTGCACTATGATTGAATTCCCAATTGCAATAAGGAATAATTACGACCGGACTCGAAAGGCCTTTTGCCTTGTGAATGGTCATTACCCTCATGGAGGAACCCAGGCTCTCGGAGGCCAGCATCTGCTTGTAGCCGATGGTGTCCCACCATGCCAGGAAACCCTGGACCTGGCTGATGCCCTTGTTCATGCAGTTTTTAACCTGATCCCTGAATTGAAAAACATAGGCCAGATCGTCTGTTTCACTGTCCAATTGATAGGCAGTAATAAGCTTATCGGTGATGGTAAGCAGATCAGCATCGGCCACGGGTCCCGTCTGCATTAGAAACTGTTCCTGCCCTTCTGTTTGAAATCCCGGATCAGGAATTTCTCCAGGATGAGACCGTAAAAAAATGTCCCAGAGGAAAAGATCAAGATATAAAGCTTGTCCGGGATCAGCGAGAAAACGCATTGCGTTGATAATCATTTTGATCACCGGGGAATTCCCGATCCTGAAAACATCCGATGAAATAAATGTCCAGTCACTTCCGTGCGATGCCAGAATTCTGGTGATCTTGTCCCCGTCAGCCTTCTTTCTAACCAGAAAGACGATATCAGATTGTTTATAACCCTTATTATTAAGCAGATCCGCAACAATCACCGGCAGGTCATCCGAGAGTATTTTATTCCAGTCCTCAGTATCCTTCTTATCCAGAAACC
>Ga0172379_10002146_pt1 | contig 36173 bp, 33 predicted proteins | sample GrowelOW334metaG_FD_119756 | JGI IMG/M metagenome (GOLD analysis project Ga0172379, IMG submission 119756) | Groundwater microbial communities from an aquifer near a municipal landfill in Southern Ontario, Canada - Groundwater well OW334 metaG | ecosystem: Environmental > Aquatic > Deep... | reverse complement strand
CTTTGGACAGTGTTTAGATCGTTTTTTTTGTCATAGTAGGCTTCTTAACAGGTTAAGGATTAATATGGAAGCTAACTATAGCAAAGAAAACGACTTTTTAGGAGCCAAAAATGCAACGGTCTCCAGAGGAGAGGGGAAGAGAAAATAATTAATTTATAGAAAAAGGAGTATGTGGTAAAATAATTTTATGAATTTAAAAGAAACTTATCAACAATATTTAGATTTGTATAATTTAAAAAAACCACTGCGTGCTTGTACGAGTGCAAAACAATTTTTGCAGCTAGATAAACTGGAACAAAATTTTTATTGGTTAACCGAATCAGCAAGATTAGAAGTACCTATTAAAGATAATCAAGAACCCATGGTTGTATTAGAAGAATATTTTCGAAATAATAATTCTAAAATTATTATGGCAGTTGGTTCAACTTATGGTTTACAATTACCAGATGCAAAATTACGAGTTAGCGCCGCTAAAAAACTACTATTAGCCGAACAATATTTAGCTGAACTTACCAATGAACCATTAAGTTTTAAAATAACCGATGCTCATCGTTCCCTTGCATTACAAAGAAAATATTTTAACGAGATTAAGGCTAGTCTGCAAGCAAAAGGCTTTACTGGAGAAACATTATATCAAAAAGTAACAGCATTAATTTCCGATCCAGCTAATTGCCCACCACATAGTACTGGTGGCACAGTAGATTTAACGTTATATAATTATCAAACTAATCAAGAATTAGATTTAGGCACTAAAGTAGATGAAATTAATGATGAGCGTATTTATTTATGGCATCATGATTTATCTGATGAAGCAAAACAATATCGAGCGTTGCTTTGTGTCGCTATGGTATCGGCCGGTTATGTTAGTTGTGTCAATGAATGGTGGCATTATTCTTGTGGTGATAAAGAATGGGCGCTGCGTACCAATAACCCCCATGCAATTTATGGGAGCGTGTAGTAAAATATAAATATGAATATTAAAGAACAGTTAGTTACGTTTGGTTTAACAAATAATGAAGCCAAAGTATATTTAGCTTGTTTAGAGTTAGGTTTGGCTTCAATTCAACAAATTGCGCACCAAGCCAAACTAAACCGTATTACCGTGTATGGCTTAGTTGAAGAGCTAATAAAAAAAGGTTTTGTACATACCGATTACGAAAAAAATAAACGAAAATTTGCCGCTTATCCACCAATGAAGCTTTATGATGTGTTAAGCCGAGAACATGAACAAGTAGAAAAGAAAAAAGAATCGCTGAAAACGCTGATACCGGAACTGAAAGCGCTGAATAAATTTAATGACACAAAAACGAACATTATTTATTATGAAGGTGAGGAAGGCCTAAAAAATTGGGCATCGGATGCTTTAGCTACAAAAGGTGAGTTATTAGAATGGACTAAGATAGAAGAATTTACCAGGCCATTTTCGGAGTATTTAAAAACATACTATTATCCTAAAAAGTTTGAGTTGCAAATTCCTACGCGGTTTATTTTTATTGATACTCCAGAAGCCAGAGCTTATGTCCAAAACTATATTAAAAATCCCAAGGCTTCGCCCATGAAAGCACGCTTCATTTCGCAAAAATTATTTGATACTTCTGGTTTTATGGTTATTTTTAATAACCGGTTTAGTATAGCGCTTCCTAAAGAAATGCGCGCAGTTACGATTGTTGATGATATTATTGCAAATACGCAACGCAAAATTTGGGAGTTTGGCTGGCTGCATGCCAATGATGAAATACAAAACAAACCGTACCCACTGGATAAATAATAATTTATAATAATTTAACGCTAATTTCTTCTATTTTAGTTAACGATTTGTCATTGGTAATAAATGTACTGGCGCCAAAATCAATAGCGGTAGCGATATGAATAGCATCAGGCGTTCTAATGTTGTAGGTAGCGCGTAAATACGAAGCTACTTCGATAATAGTATTATTGGTTTGTTGTACGGTTAAACCGGTTAAATTATCAAAAAAATTGCGATAGCGCACAGCTAACATCCAATCACCTATTTTATTTGGGCCAGTTAATAATTCTACTAAACCAATAGCAGAGAACACAGCAGACACTTGTTGATTTTGTATTTGTTTTAAATAGGCTCTAGCATTTTCAAAATATGTTGGATGTTTATCTAAATGATAAATAAAAACACAAGTATCAAGGCCAATTTTTTTTAATCCCATGATGCCCTTTCTTCTTTAAGATATTTATCTGCACCACCTAATGCGTTCCACATTTCTTTACCAACACCTTGCATGCTATCTACTAAATCTTCCGGTTGTTTAAAAATAACAGCAACATTATTAGCTAATGGTTGAATGGCAATTTTATCACCAGTGTCTAAGCGTAATTTTTCTCGTATTAATTTAGGAATTACTATTTGGTTTTTTATTGAAAGAGTGGCTAAAGACATATAATGCTTTACATTTAATAATATCACTTTACATTATATAAAATAGTAAAGCAGACGTCAATAGTAATCTTTATTATCATTAAAATGTTGTTATCAAGCGACAACAAATACACCCTAAATATTTACCTAATTTAAGGTATTATATTAACATTGTGTCTAACAATGTAGAATTATGTTTTACATTTTTTAGGTTATCGTTTACGCTTAAAAATATGCTTTGTATTGATTGTAAAAAAACGTTTAATATTAATAAAAACGATTATTTACCAGCGCAACGTTGTCCAGATTGTCGCATGCGTTTACTATTATCATTTCGCAATGAACGCTCATTACACAAACGTAATTGTAATTTGTGTCAGCGAGAATTTATTGGTACTTATCCGGCAGACAGCCTTTATAAAGTATACTGTGCCAAATGTTGGTGGAGTGATAATTGGGATCCGTTTGATTTTGGTGTGAACTATGATTCTAACAGATCATTCATGGATCAATTTTATGACTTATATAAACACGTACCGCATTTAGGCATGAACGTAGCAAATTCTGAAAATAGTGATTATACGAATTACAGTGATAAAAATAAGAATTGCTTTTTAGTAATTAATTCAACCGAGAACGAAAACGTTTATTACAGTGAACGTATTTTTAGCTCGAAAGATTGTTTAGAGTGCAATGGCGTTACCAATGGACAATTAAATTATTGGAATTTATCATGTCGTAATTGTTATGGTACATTATTTTCTGAATACTGTGCAGATTGTATGGATTGTTGGTTTTGTTATGATTGTAAATCCTGTAAAAACTGTTTTGGCTCGTTTGGTCTTATACATAAACAGTATGTATTTTTCAATCAGCAATTAACCGAAGATGAATATGCACAAAAAATAGACGAATTAAAATTAAATTCTAACGCAGGCATTGCACAAACCAAGCAGTTAGTATATAAACACTGGCTTAATTACCCGCATCGTTATGCGAACGTAACTTTGTCTGAGCAGGTTAGTGGCGACAATGTAACTCGATCAAAAAATTGTGCTTATATTTTTGATGCCGACGAGATGGAAAATTGTAATTATTGTTATGTGGGCGTAAAATCCAAAGAGGCTCAATATTGTGCACCAGCGGATGAAGCCGAACATTGTGCCAATTGTATGAGTACTTGGAAAAGTTATAATACTTATTGTTCACTAGCTTGTTGGTACGGCTCGGATATTTGGTATAGTAGTTTTTGTATGAATTCACAAAATTTATTTGGTTGTGCTGGTCTGCGTAAAGCAAAATACTGTATTTTGAATAAACAATATAGTGAAATTAAATATAAAAAATTAAAACAAGAAATTATTAATAATTTAAAACAAGCCGGAATTTATGGTGAGTTTTTTCCGAAAGAGTTTTCTCCATTTGTTTGTCATGAAACAGCGGTTCAGGAGGTTAGTTCAGAAATCTGTAAACATCCTTGTAAAATTCTAAAACAAGAACAAGAATTATATCAGCAATTAGGCTTACCTAATCCTGAAAAATGCTATAATTGTCGTTATATCGAACGACTACAGCGACGTAATCCTAGAAAATTATGGCAGCGACAGTGTATGTATCAAAATTGTGGTAAACTGGTAATGTCGTCTTATGATCCTAAACAACCAGAAATAATTTATTGTGAGGAACATTATGTCCAACACTATAATTGAATTAACAGAATTTATTAAACAACTAGCTCACGAAGCTGGCTTAAAATTATTAGAACTATATAAAACACAGAATCCTAGTGAAGGAAAATTGCGTACTTCGCCGAAAGACATGAAATTAGTTGAGGACAAAACCATTGATCAATGGTTAATTGAACGTATTAAAAATAAATATCCAGAACATGATATTTTAACGGAAGAATCTGGTTTTTTAACGGGCAAAAACGCAAAAAATATTTTATGGATTATTGACCCTATCGATGGTTCGGTAAATTTTTCTACCCACAATCCGTTTTTTGCTATCTCGCTAGCCATTCAAATTAATGGAGCATTAAGCATTGGCGTGATTGAGGCGCCGTTATTAGGGGAACAATTTGTGGCGATAAAAGGCGAAGGGGCATTTGTGAATAACAAGCATATACATGTTTCTAGTATCAATAAATTAGCCGACGCTTATATTGTAAGTTGTGATGGTGGTAGTAAAGACCGGGCAAAAATTTTAAATACATTAATCAAGCCTTTTTATAATCAAGTGAAAGACTTTAAAAAATTAGGTTCGGCCGCACTAGAATGTGCTTGGGTAGCCGCTGGCCGAGCTGATGCTTATATTACTATGCAGATTGACCCCTGGGACGTGGCGGCTGGTGTACTACTTGTACAAGAAGCCGGCGGCCAAGTAACTACTTTAAAACATGAACCTTGGGAAGTGAAACAATTAGATTTATTGTGTTCTAACGGCTTGTTACACGAGCAGATTTTAAAATAGAATAGAATCACAGATTACACTGATAAAATTTATGATTACACAGATGTGCTATAATAGATTTATGCGTAATAATAAAATTTCAAAAAAAGATAATACAACAAGCCGTATAATCAAGAAAAGAGACACGAAAAAAGCAAAATTTGTTTCACATAAAAAAGCCTGGAATAATATCTAATCTTTTTGTTGATATTTTTACCGTAAAATAAATTCCAATAAACATTATTAAGATCCCAATGGCTTGTAATATAGTGGGTTGCTCGTGAAAAATAAAAAATAATACAAATAAGCTGGCTAATGGAAAAGTCATGTTTAGTGCAGCGGCTTTAGTAATAGGAATTCGTTTTAAGCCTTCGTACCAGATTATTTTAGTAAACCAGCCTATTAATAGCCCGTTTACTAATAATATCAGCCAATGATTAGTAAAAAGATTTATTGCTGATGGAATAGTTTCAAACAGCAAAGCAAAGGGTAGTAAAAAAATTCCACTTAATAAGGAGCGTATAAAAATAATAGTCATGGGAGAAACTAATCGTAAAGCTTTTTTGGCATAATAATTACCAATTGGATAAGTTAAGGTGCTAAAAAATATCAAAATATCTCCAAAATTAATTTGTAAATTACCACGATACAATAAACAAAATGAGCCTAACAAAATAGCCATGGTGCCTAGGAGTTTATTAAAGGTAATAGTTTCTTTTAATCGATGAGCAAACAAGAATGTAAAGACTACTTCAGATAACATTAGCATTGAAGTATTAAGGCCAGAAGTTAATTTAGCGCCGGTGTAAAATAATAAATAAGGAATAAAAGTAATGCAAATAGTTACCATTAGCATAGGTAAAAAAGCTGGTTTTATGAGAATTTCGTGCCAGCGTTTTGTGATACTTATATATACAAAAGCACCAAGGCTAGCAATGAATGAACTCCAGACAGCGAATGTTAATGGGGGTATTAGTTTTACGCCTTCGTGTACTAAAATAGGATACAATCCCCAAAACATGGCTTGAAATAGAATAGCAATACTACCAATTGTTTCCGATTGTAGGCGAGAAGTTTTTATAAGAAAATGAATTACTTTAATTAGTAACAGTATCTGTAACTGGCGGAACACCTGTAATCGGCATGTTCACATTAGTTACCTCACCGTTTTGTGGATTTTCTGGTTGCTTCCAACTGGATTTATCTAGCGTGTAGCGAGCACCGTTAATAATATAAATAGTAGATGCGCCGGGTAATAAGGCATAATAAGTTTGTGGAATAGCGCCGGTTTTGCCAATGTATACATCAGCCACTTTTTGTTCACCGGCTTTTACTACAATTTCTAAACGAGTTGTTTCATCTAAACCAAATGTACTAGTTTCAGTAGCGGCTTGGTTAGAAGCAATAGTTTGGATAGTAGCATGATTTAATGTAGATAATAATTCAGAAATAGCAGTGCTGTCTGCAGGGGTGTTGTTATCAGAAGTAATTACCCAAACATCATTTTGCTTAGCCAGTTCTACTGTGCTATCTTTTTTTATTAACGAAATAGCGGTTACCATATCGGTAGAAATAGCCGGCATGAACTCGCGTTGGGTTTGTTGGTTTTTAGTTTGCTGTTGTTGTTGGTAATAATTATAGCCAATCACACCGCCAATAATTACCAAAACACCAGCTAAAATGTACGTAGTAAATTGTGGTTTAAGCATAACGTTGATAAGCTTTTAAATCGCGGCGTTTCCGTAAGAAATAAGCTACGCCGGCCATGATGATTACAATAATAATTCCAGAAGCAATGTTACCATATTTTATGGCACTCTTTTCACCATCGGTTAACGTAGCGCTCAATGGCCGGCTTAAGGCCGAACGAGATCGAATAGCAATTAGTGAAGTATCTTGAGTTAGAGCATCGACGGTGTTTAATAAAATAGTGGCATTTTCCGGAGAGTTACCTAATAATTCATCGGCGATAAATTGAGCATTACCAAACACAGCTACATGGCCATTATCCGTGCCGGCTACAAATTTTGCAGTATCGGTATCTTTTGGTAAAGCATCGGCTTTAAAAGCGCTAGGCAGTTTTCCAGATACTAAAGTGGCCAAGGTATATTGTTGCATTAATTTTTTATCTGGCACGGTCATAGCCTCTGGGCTAATATTTACGGTATCGCTATAAGCGTAGGCTTGAGGAGAGGTTTTTACTAAATCGGTAGCTGTGGCGCCGGTTGGAGCAGTGACTGTTAATGAGCTTGGCCAAGGCAAGCTTAATGATTGTAAACGAGCGGTAATGGGATTTTCGGAATTTAAACCGGCCGGAACAATTCTTGGCCAGAAGGGATAAGGTCGTACTACTTGCATGCCGCTAGCAGTGCCAAAGGTTAAATTTTCCGGTGAACCAAAATCACCAATAATATTATTATTTACGGTAATACCATAAGCCGATAACAATGTTTCTAAATCAAGCTTGTTAGCGCTAGCTTGTAACATTTGTTGGTTAACCGTCATGCCATCAAGCAAAAATATTACACTGCCGCCAGACATTACAAATTGATCAATGTTGTAACGCTCTACATCGGTAAATGCTTTGGTGGGGCCAGCGATAATTAATGTTTTTACAGAATTATCTAATTTATCCAGGGTAATAGGATTAACGGCATATTGTTTTTGCAAAGCTTGTTGTAAAGTTTGAGCGGCAGTAGTGTCGTGGTCGCTTAACCAAGCTATGGTTAATGGTTCGGTGCGAGCCATTTTTTGCATGGCCGCCGTAATTTCGTATTCTAAATTATCCGTGTTAGATACTACCGGTACTGTTTCATAAGCGTCACCATGCACAATCGCTAAACCGGCATAACCAGTAGATACTTCAAATTTTTCATTACCCATAACGTTGTATTGAATTTCTGGAATACCATATGAACTTACTTCTTGTTGGGCTACTGGGTCACTTTTTGGATCAGTTTGTTGCACAATTACATTGCCTTGGCCGGCTTGTTTGTATTCATCTACTAAATCTAGCACATCTTGTTTTAAGGCTAACATGTTTTGCGGCACATTACTGGAAAAAAATATTTTTATGGTCACTGGATTGGTTAATGTAGTAACCGTAGTACGCGAAGCAGGGGATAAAGTGTATTGTTTATCTTGGGTTAAATCTAGTTTCCAATTTGTGCTAGCTAATAAAAAATTTAAACCAATTACAATAGCCAATACGAGAACAATTTGACCGGTAGAATGTAACGAAAGACTGCGTTTTTTATTCATACAATATTAATTAAGCAAAATGCCGTTTGGTAAGCGTGTAAACATTTAGATACAAAAATATTCCAATAAATGATAAGTAATATATTACATCTCGTACACTAATAATACCTTTAGCTAAACTAGCAAAATGAGTTTGGGTAGATAATGTGTAGCATAATTTTGCAAACACACCATCACCAGAAGCAATAGCGGAAGTGCCTAGTAATAAAAAGACAAAAGCTATAGCCGCCGTAACTAAATAAGCCACAATTTGATTTTTCGTTAAAGCCGATAACCATTGACCTAGTGCTAAATAAGCGCAGCCTAATAACCAAGCGCCTAGATAAGAACCGATTACTGGACCCCAATCTAAATTACCAATCCGGGATAAAGTGATGGGTAGAGGCAGAGAACATAATAATACTACAGCTACAAAACTAGCGGCGGATAAAAATTTAGCTAATACCAAATGAACATCAGAAACCGGTAATGTTAATAGTGTTTCTATTGTGCCTTGTTTATTTTCTTCGCTCCACAAACGCATGGATAACGCTGGAACCAGAATTAAGAAAAACCAAGGAATTAACGTAAAAAAATCGCGCATAGAAGTTTGGCCAGCTAAAAACACATTTTGCCAAAATAACCAGGATAAAATAACTAAGAACACAATAATAAAAATATAAGAAATCAGCGAATTAAAATAGCTAACTAATTCTTTTTTGTAGACCGATAAAAAACTAAGCATGGGGTGAAGTGGTTAATTGTCTAAACACGTCTTCTAAACTTACATCGGATTGACGCAGACCTAATAAAATCCAATGGTGTTGTACGCACAGTTCAAAAATAGCTTTACGAACATCTTGTTTGCCCGATAATTCTATAATATATTGATGTATTTTTGGTGCAGATACCGTTTGCACGTCAGGTAATTGCTGTAATGCTTTGGTAACAGCATCTACGGAGCCTTCGATTTCGGCTTGAATTTGTACTTTGCCTTGGGTTTGAGAAATAAGTTCATTAACAGTACCTTGAGCTACTATTTTACCTTGATTAATGATAATAGCGCGATCGCAAATAGCTTGTACTTCGGCTAAAATATGGGTAGAAAACACAATCGTTTTAGTTTTACCAATATTGCGAATTAATTTACGAATTTCGGCGGCTTGGTTAGGGTCTAAGCCGGAGGTGGGTTCATCGAGAAATAAAATATTAGGATTACCTAATAATGCCGCGGCTAAACCAACCCGTTGCCGGTAGCCTTTAGATAATTCACTAATAGGACTGGTAATTTTTTCGAATAAATGGCAATCGTGTACTACTTGTTTTACGGTAGCGGTGATATCAGGTAATTGTTTGCTTTTGGCAACAAATTCCAAATATTCGTATACACGCATAGTTTCGTATAACGGGTTGTTTTCTGGTAAATAACCAATTTGCTTACGAATAACAAGTGATTGATCTAAAATATCATGCTGATTAATGGAAACAGTGCCGGAGCTAGGGGCTAATATGCCCGTTAAAATGCGCATGGTAGTGGTTTTGCCCGCGCCATTTGGCCCTAAGAAACCTAAAATCTCACCTTGCTTTACTTGAAAAGACAGGTGATCTAGTACCGTAGTGTTGCCAAATTTTTTAGTGAGACTATTAACATTAATCATAGTGAATACTAGTAGGTATTTTAGGTAATTACGTAAATTTGGTCAAGTGAAATCAAAGTGAATTATTTCCAATCAAACTTGTGTGTAGTTGGCACTAGTTCTACCCAAGTATTACCGCGTACTAATGGAATTTCTTTACCGTCTTCCGTGAAAAATTGTGTGCGAGCTAAACGGTCAGCTTTTTTCCAGGTACCTTTGGTTAATTTACCTAAGCGAAAGATATATACATCACCTGCGCCGACTACATCAAAATTAATTCGTCCCTTACCTTCAATAGATTCTCCAGCTGGAACAGTTTCAATAATAATATTTCTGGCAGTTAATATTTTATTAGTGTTAGCGTCGGTATGTGGTTTACCGCCGTTAACACGCTCGTAATATTTTTCAGTGGCATTATAAGTATATTTCACGTCGTAAGATCCGGTAAAATACACGTTTATTTCATTAGCTGTTTCAGCAGTAGTAGCTGTGGCAGTAATAACTTCATTATCTGCAAATGTCCAGGGAATATATGTTGGTGTTTCTATCCAGCTATGGCCGGCGCTAATCGCTTCATATAACTTAGCAGTACTAGTAAATAAATTATGCGGCGAATATTTTTTAGAGTCGCGCCAAAACCATTGGCTTTCGCGCAAGCCATCTAAATCACGCATACTAAAATCTTCTAGGGCTTGCATAGCGGTAGGGCTGCCACCAGCATGTGTGTAAGCGCAGTTATATTCTGAAGCAAATTGTAAATATGTATCACGAGCGCTACGTACAGGGCCAACTGTATCAGCTTGTTCACCACCAAATACGGCCATTAGCCTGGTAATACCACCTTCTACAATTATTTCGTATACTACTTGGGCAGATGATAAACCGGCTTGTGGCCGCACACCATCAAAAGCCGCGTTTTCAATCATTACACACGCCGGTACTTTATTGGCATCAGCCGCGGCTACCAGCAGGCCGTCTAACGCACGTGGTAACACTGTTGGCGCTGGCGGCACTATATTAACATTTTGTGGCACATTAATAGTAGCGGTTACGTTATTAGCAGGCTGTGTTAAAATATTAATTACTGTAATAACGCCAACAATTAACGCAATAATTCCTAATCCGGCACAAATGATGGTTAAGATTAATAATTTACGATCTTGTTTTAGTTTAGTTAGCCAAGTACATTTATTTTCTGGTTCTATTTTTTCCGATGAAGAAGTTGGTTTTGTCATATTGCTATTTACTGTAGCCGAATTTTTAGGCGAGAGCAAGTTTTACCGCATCGTAGATTTGATTAACCGTAATTAAGTATGTGGTTGGATTATTAGGCTTGCTGTGCTTTTTTTGTCGGCATCATTAAACAAAAAATAGTAGTTACCGCTATAATGCCTAACGAAGTAAGTACGATCATAACATTGTTATTGATTATGTTACTGTAAATGAATAGCGGAAGTCCGATGAAAAACGCCACCAAAACACCCCAGAAGACTCCTTTGGGATTCAACCTGTCCCAATACAAGCTAAGAATGGTCGGCATTACTACGCAAGCGGCAACGGTATTAAAGACCCACCAGAGCTGAAAAAGTCCAAAATGAGGAATAAAAATAACGCCCATGGCGACAAGAAATCCAGCGACTGTTAAGACTACCATGGCTGTTCGTGAGCCAGATAATCTCCTGGCGTCTAACATAAACTTCTGAAGTTTTTCTTTATCTGATAAACTCTCTTTTTTTTCAAATTTTAACATTAAATTTTGTTCTTCTTTAGTATATTTCATCACGTCTACCGCATATAAACTGGCCACTGCATTTAATCCAGAATCAATAGTTGAGCTTAACGCACACAAAAGCATAACAATAAATAATATTGACCCCCAAAGAGGAAGTAGTTTCGCAACAACTAATACTCCAACCATAGATGCGTCTACCCCTGCTGGCAAGACATAAGACATGCTAGGAGCCGCCCCGATGAATCCAAGCAAGCCTAAAGCGATTGGAACTAGTCCAAAGGAAAGTGCGCCAAAAATAAAGGCTTTTCTAAGATGACCTTCTTTGATAGCGAATCCTCTTTGCCAATATTGCTGATCAGAAACTGCCCCGGAAATTAAACCGATAGCTGTTACTAGCCCTAGAGAAAATGCTAACTTTGGGTCAAAGATATTTAAAGTAGTGTTAGCTATTCCGCCGAGACCAGCTAAAATTGTTGCAGGTTCCACTATAACGATGACCCAGGGGATTAAGATTACTAGCGAAACTAAAATTATTAGCAATTGAACAAAATCAGTTATGATTGAAGATTCTAAGCCTGATACAAGAGAATAAACCAAGGGAATTGCGGCTAGAACAGCAATAGTTAAAATAGTTACTGCTTGGTAAACTGGAATGCCCAACATTAATGCAAGAACGTTTCCTCCGGCGTATAGTTGTACAGCAACAGACATTAATTGATAGAAGAAAAAAGGAAAGAGATATATCTTGTGAACCTTTTCATCTTTTAGTTTATGCCTTATCCATTGTGGCAATGTGTAACCATAAGGCATTTTCTTCCTGATGGTTGGTGCAAGAATTGCAAAAACTGCGAGGGCGATAATGTTTGGAACAACAAACCAGAATAGCCCTACCAATCCACTTTGGTACGCAAATAATGTTGAAACAAAAAGAGCCGGTGCCCATATCCAAGATGCCGCAATACTTGATCCGCCAAGCAACCAATTCACTTCTCGCCTGCCAACAAGAAATCCCTCTACTGAACTATATTTTTTCCACCTAGCAAATAAATACGTAATAAGAAGCATAAATAACCCGAAAGCCAATAACAGAAGATATGTGCTACCAATTGAAAAATTAATTATTGATTCCATAAATTTTTGTTAATTAATGATTTGCATAATTATTTGCTTAACTGAACAACATACTATATGATAAATAGCGAGTGGCAAACACCACCACAAAATAAATCGCTAATATTAGTTATATTATATGTATTTAGAACTTTTTCAAAATTTGGGATTATCCAAAAATGAAGCTGAAATTTACGAAAAACTGCTCGAATTAGGTGAGGCTTCGGTGAGTACTATTTCTGCCGAAACGAATATTAACCGCAGAAATATTTATGATGTATTGAATCGAATGATGGAAAAAGGCTTGGTCTTCCCTATTTTACAAAAAGGTGATAGCTCGTATAAACCGGTTGACCCGAATAAACTAATGGAAGTGCTAAAAGAAAAAGAAGCGCAATTACAAAAAAATCTTCCCAATTTACAACAACTCTATCACACTACTCCAAAAGAAGACGAGGTATATATTTATAAAGGCCTGGAAGGCTGGAAAAATTATATGCGCGACATGGTGCAGGTTGGAGAACCGGCTTATTTTATCGGCGCAAAAGGTGCCTGGCTGGATGAACGCGTAAAACATTTTTACCCGCAATTTTACAAAGAAGCGCAAAGAAAAAAAATTCGGTTCTATCATTTGTTTGATTGGGAAGTGCGCGAAACATTTCCGAAAATTTTACAATATGTAAAAAAGGATTATAAATTTTTACCCAAAGGCTATTCCGCTCCGAGTGGCGCTATTGATATTTTTGGCGACCACGTGAATATTATTTCCAACATGCGCCTCGGGGGGTTTGCCGACGAGGATTTTTCGTTTACCGTTATTGTGAACCAACAAATTGCCGACTCTTTCCGCGTGTGGTTTCATTATATGTGGGATTTTTGCCCGAATAATTTTTAGACTATTCTGCACTGTTTTGCAGTTTAGTCTTGACTATTTTGTATTATCGTGTATAATAGTCATATATGAAACGCTCGCAACAAGATAAAATCATGCAAGATTTGCAGAAAAAAATGGTGTTTTTGGTTGGCCCCAGGCAATCCGGCAAAACTTGGTTAGCTAAAGAAATAGCAAAATTTTATCATCAAGCCGTGTATTTAAATTACGATCGTAAAGCAGATCGTGAAATTATACAAAAAGAGGCCTGGTTAGAATCTACTGATCTTCTAATTCTTGATGAACTACATAAAATGCCAGAATGGAAACAATATATTAAAGGAGTGTTTGATACTAAAACACCACACTTATCTATTTTAGTTACAGGTAGTGCTCGCCTAGATGCTTTCCAAGCAACTGGCGAGTCTTTAGCTGGTCGCTATTTTGTGCATCATTTATTGCCTTTTGCGCCGGCTGAACTCAAAAATACGCCGTATAATAACATAGATCGTTTTATTCAGCGTGGTGGTTTTCCAGAGCCATTTTTAGCTGAAACAGACGAAGCCGCCGAGCGGTGGCGCTTACAATATGTAAACGGCTTAATTCGTGAAGATATTTTGGATTTTGAGCAAATTCATGATTTACGCGCTATGCAATTAGTACTTGATTTACTGCGTGAGCGAGTTGGCTCACCAATTTCTTACTCTACTATTGCGCAAGACGTAGGTGTATCTCCAACTACTGTACGTAAATACATACAAATTTTAGAAGCACTTTATATTATTTTTCGTGTTACTCCGTTTACCCGTAATATTGCTAGATCATTGCTAAAAGAACCAAAAATTTATTTTTTTGATAACGGTCTGGTGAATGGAGATGTTGGGGCTAAATTTGAAAATATGGTAGCAGTTTGTTTATTGAAATATATTTATTCCAGAAGTGATTATCAAGGCCAAAGAGTCACTTTACATTATTTGCGCACCAAAGAAGGGAAAGAAGTGGATTTTTGCATTAGTAAAAACCATGTTATCGAGCAACTGATAGAAGCAAAAAATAACACTAGCAATATTGATTCATCATTACATTATTTTTCACACAAATACAACTTACCTGCTACTCAATTAATAAAAGAAGCAAAACGAGAATATAAAGTAAATGAAAGAATTACTTTGCGAGATGCACGAAAATTTTTAGGTGAGTTAATAATATAAATTACCAATTACTCATTACAAACCACTTAATTTGAGCGCAGCGAAAATTCAGAGCTCTTTAGTACAGGACGTGCGGACTGAGGTTGAAAAAATCAATAAAGGGTTTAGATTTCATTATATGGTTTAAATTATCAATATTAGGTATAATAAGTTCTATGATGAATCAAGAGCAACGTAAGACACCGTACATTATTGGTGGAATAGTATTGTTTATACTATTAGTTTTTGGCATTGTGGTACTTTACATTTTTTTTCCTTTACCTAAACCTCGTATACCCATGGGGGCATTTTATTATAGCTGTAAAGAGGTTAGTACTCATAATACTATTTATGAGTATCGTTATTGTGGAGATGAAGCTTGCCTCTTTAAGGATTATGATTCTTCTGGAAATTTAATAGAGGATACTTCTCTTAAGAAAATCACCACTAAAGTTACCGATTGTCGGCGAAGAACAAAATTATACTTTTGGTTACACGTTCCAGAGCATTTTAAATAGAGTAATAAAAATTGAATCTTGCATTTTTTATAGATAAACAAAACAGATAAGTTCTGTTTTATATTTTGGATGAAACAGTGGATGATGATAATCTTTCTTATTTGGAATAATTTTTTACCCTAATTACCAATTACTCATTACATATTACTTAATTTGAGCGGAGCAAAAATTCAGAGCGGGTAGCGGGGGTCGAACCCGCGTCATCAGTTTGGAAAACTGAGATAATAGCCGTTATACGATACCCGCCGAGGCATTCCCTTTATAAAGGGGATATGCTCGGTCTAAGACTGCTTTTAAGTAGTTAAAAAACCGCTGACAAGCAGAAAAAGCGACCCTAACATTATATCGGCTTAATTTAGTCTTAACAAGAGTTTTATCAGTAAAATTTGCCTAAAACTGGCAAAATAACACCAAAAAAGTGGGCAAAGAGTGGAAAAACTGTGGGTAGTAAGTAGATAACTAGTTTAAGCGAGTGGTTTAGCTAGAAGACGATGACTTAGCCAGGCGATAATTAAATAACAAGTAGCTATACCAACTAAAATCAGAAAAATAATGTCATAATTATTATTAGGACCAGATACAATGGAGCCAAAAAAACTAACCATTAAAATATTTGGTATAAAACCTATAGTTACTAATAGTAAATATTTTTTGAATGGTATAGGAGTTAAACCTAATAACATTGTTAGCATATCAACCGGGAATAAAGGAATGCAATATAATAAACCAAAAGCAAACCGGACATGATAAATTTTATGTTTGTATTGTTCAAACACTTGGTGCGGCATCATTGCGCGCACAAACGGTTGACCAAATTTTCGAACAATTAAGAATAATAATAAGGTGCCGCTAACAGAACCAATATATGAATATAGGAATCCTAGCCAAGAACCAAAGATATAACCATTAGCTAAACTTAACCAACCGCCAGGCAAAGGTGGAATTATAATTTCGATCATAATTAAAGCAATACTTACCAAAGGTGCTTTCCAACCTAATTGATAAATCCAGTTGTTAAATTCACGTGTATTTAAACTAAAAATTGAATGAGCTAATAACCAATAAGCTACAACTAGTATCGTTAACACTAGTAAAGTTAACGCAATGTGTTTTTTAGTTAAAACAGATGACATAATTAATTTTGATATTAAAATACAACTGTTGTAATAGTATGGAGATATTGCCAAAGTGTCAATTATTAGTTCGTCTGGTGGCTGTTTGGCGGCTTGCCGGGATATTAATTATATGTTAAAATAGATTTCCGTTATGTCGCTAAATAACGATGATTCAAGTAATAATTTAGATGCTCTGCGTGAAGCAGTGTTGGTGCGTCGACCAATTTTTGGTGAGTTATTAAAGCGCAGCGGTACAAAGTCAGTATTTGATTACGCTAAAGATTATTTGCAGATTAATTTAAATCCGCCAGTACAAAAACGGCAAGATGAGCTAATTGATACATTTCAAACCTTTGTGGCCGAAAAATTCGATCAAGCTACAGCGCAGGCGGCGGCTCGACAATTGGCTAAATATTATTTTGTGTCTACTTCCGATCACAATGGTCCTTTATGTCATCCGTATTTCATGAATTCCAATATTACTACGGCTCTGCCTTATTCGGCAGTTGAAGACCCAGTGTTAAAATATGTTATCGTGCCATCATGTGCTAACGTATCATTTCGTAATCATTCGTTTCCACGTGGGTTGTTTTTTCATTATCGTGACAAACAAACTAAGAAGGTTGAAATTCAACGCTTATCATTTTTTCCAGCGCAATTTCGGCCTTATCCAGTAATTAATTTTCGAGCCTACACGGCGGCTGAAATGAAAAAGGTGACGGATGATATTTATAAGCAAGCCAAAAAATTTGCGCCTGGAGTGAGTGATAAAATTGGGCAATTATTTGCAGAAGTATATACGCGGCCAGATGTGTTGGCTTGCAAATATTTTACCGATCAAGTTAGTAAAACTAACCTGCATTTATGGAAACGTTTTTTTCATAACAGTACAGCTAGTATTCCAGACGTGTTGTATCTGGAACAAGAAACATTAGTAACACGATTAATTTTGAATTATCATTTGGATCAAGATACTACGCTTTATCATATTTTATTTGACTCTGAGTACGATCCTTTAATTAAGCAGTATTTTGATGATATTATGTGCGCCTTTTCTACTAAAGAACAAAGCGGTACTTATTTGTTTTGGGCTTTACCAAAGAACAGTAAATATCATATTCAATTATGGAAAAAAGGTAATTATTTAGTATCTAATGATAATAGCTATCGTCTTGAATTAACACCAGATAAAGTGCGAGCGGCTTTGGCAGCGCGGGAGTTAATTCCTAGTTGTTTAATGGATTTCTTTGTGTTGTCGTTTTATTACGGTGTAAAATGTTTAGGCGGTTTCAATCAGATTAATTATCTTACCTGGATGAAAAATGCCTATATTAAAATGCAACTGGAAAGAGGCAATTATAAAAGTATTGAAGTTTGTGCGCGTGCTCAAACCAAAGAGAATAATGATAGTTTAACTTTTTCATTCATGCAAACCGATGCTGATACTATTATTCCAGCCACGGGCTTGGATTTAATTTTGTACGGAGATAATACTACTTGGGAAACATTACAACAAAATGCGTGTAATTTAACCGTGGCGGAAGCGCTGGTACCGTTATTGCCGAATACTTATAAATCAGTGTATTTAGAGCAGGAACGTAATCCGGTATTAGGATCTATTACTAACGAAGATGCGATGAGAATTTCTAAAACACGAGAAAAAGTGAAGCCGTGTGCGTATTTGACAAGCTAAACAAAGTTGTTTATTATACGAAAGCCTTATTAATAATAAGGAATTTTTCAGGAGTAGCTCAGTGGTAGAGCAATGCGCTGTTAACGCATGGGTCGTTGGTTCAATCCCAACCTCCTGAGCAGATTATAAGGCAGTTAATAAAGTGTCTAAAATATTATTTTGTAGTTCATCGTAATAACCCCAGTCTTTAAAAGGTAAGCCGGGGCGGCTATTTAATTCTACTAAATATGGTCGATGATTTGCATACATTAAATCGATGGTGTAGATGCGCGGAAAATATTGTTTAAAATGTTGATCAATTTGTTTTACAAAATCTAAAGCCCACTGTGGTACTTGAGACATTTTTAAAATAGTTAGCGAACCGCCTTGAGCAATGTTTGCTAAATCACTACCGGGTTTTGGTTGGCGATACTCAGCTATTTTGGCGCGGCCATTAAAAATATATAAGCGTAAATCGTGTTTGCCGGTTAACAAGCCAGGAATACCAGCTGAGCTATCAACAAATTCCTGCACCAAAAATGGCGCCTGAGTTTGATCCAAGTCATCATAATTAAAATCTGCTTTGTTACACACTACAATACCTACTCCTTCCATGCCCGTAACTGGTTTAACTACAATTTTTTCAGAAGGAATTTGTTGGAGTACAGCTTGCCAATTTACTGCATTAATTAGCAATGTTTTGGCCATGAATTTACTAAATAACTGATAGGTTAACATTTTATCACGACAGATTTTTGCCAATTCTAAATGGTTAACCGCTTTATCCGTTGGGCTAGTAATAATATTTTTGCCTTTTACGTAAATAATATTCGCGGTAAATGGTTTGGTAATTTTTTCTAATTTATCATCATTATATTTCCATCCAGCTTTAAATTTCATGTTGCCTAAATAACTATCTCCTCGGGTGATGACAAAATTAATATCACGTTTGGCACAGCGTTCGCTAAAACCCTGATATGATTTGTAATAATTCACATTATCAAACGGATAGCCCATTTCGTTGGGATCATCGAAGTATACGGCGATAGCGATAGTATTTTTTAACATAAGAGTATCGTATATGATATTGTAAGCAAAAACAACCCTGAGCTTGTCGAAGGGTTGTTTTGTTAGTGTCGGGGCGACTGGGCTCGAACCAGCGGCCTCATGGTCCCAAACCATGCGCGCTACCAACTGCGCCACGCCCCGCCTACGCTTTTCGCTGTGCTCAAGCTTCGGCGGGCAAGCCCGCCAGTTTGCTTTGCTATAACAAAGCAAACGAAGTGAAGTAAAGCTAAATTAGTGTAGCAAAATAGTTGATTTTTGAAAAGAGCATAATGAAGTGCTATACTATAAACAATATTAATATCATTAACCATATTTTTATGATCAAAAAAGGAGGAATTTTTGCTATCAATGCTTTGTTGGTAGCGTTATGTTTGTTTTTGGCTAAACCGATAGCAGCGGCTGATGCTACAGTGTCTGGACAAATTACATATAGCGCTACAGGAGCGGCTGTACCAGGCATGTATGTATATATTGAAAACAATAGCACAGGGGAAATAGACTGGGTATACACTGATGCAACTGGAAATTATTCTATAACTATAACTGATGCTGGTTCTGGTACAGCTGGAAATTACACTATTTATAGTGATTACAATTCTGATGCATATTACGCACCAACAGAACATGGTAATGTGTATATACAACAACACGAAACATTTTCGTTAAGTGACGGTGAAACTAAAACTAACAATTTTAGTTTAATTCGACAAGGTAAATTAATTGGGTATGTTTATGAATCTAATAGCACCACACCTATAGCTAGTGCTACAGTGTATCCTTATTCTACAAATACTACACCAACATTTTCTTCTAGCGATATTACTACAGCTGCTGGTTATTATGTTACATCGCCGTATAGCTATTCTAGCGTAGAAAGCTCTGCAGCAGGGTTATATAATGTTAGAGTAACAGTTATTGGTTATTTTGGAAGATTATTAGAAGGTATCCAATTAAGTAATAATACGGTTACTACACAAGATATTAACTTAACTAAAGCCAGTACTATTACAGGCACAATCACCAATCTGGCCGGTACGGCTTTAGCAAATATTCCGATTACATTGCGAGAAATTAGTACGGGACGCACTTACATAGCTTATACTGATAGTAGTGGTAATTATAATATTTCGGTTTATGATTTAACTGATTATGGTGGTACAGCGGTAGGTAATTATGCTTTAACAGTTAGTGGTGCCACTGGTTATGTTGGACAGAGCAGAGTCTTTAATATTACTAGTGATGAATCAACTTCTACGAATAACAATTTTTCTTTAATAACAGCTGGTATTATTACAGGCACTATTTATCAATCAAATGGTACAACTCCAATTGCTAGTACCACGGTTTCTGCTAATGATGGCTATGGCAATACTTATACAGCTACGTCGGGCACCGATGGTACTTATACGTTAAACACATTACGAGCTAGCTCTAACTATACGGTAACTGTTTCTAAAACCGATTATGTAACGCAATCGGCTTATAACATTTCTGTTACGGCTGGTGCTACTACGGCGAATCAAAATTTTAATTTAGTTGATGCGGTAACTTTTTCAGGTACGATTAAAGATAAAGCCACGGGTAGTGGTATTGAAGGAACTGATGTATATTTATATAATCGTGCCAAACCGCGTTCCACAATGCCTGATTACAGCGCCACTACTTATACCGATGGCAGTTTTTCAGTAATGGGTATTTTACCAGGCAACTATCGAGTGCGCGTGGTAAAAAGTGGCTACAAAACCGAGCAATATAAAAAAGTTAAAATTAAAGCAGATATTTCTGGAAAAAATTACGAACTAACCGCGGCGGTAAATGTGTTTGGGAAAGTAACCAACAATAATACCGGTGTAGCTAACGCGTTAGTGACAATTTATGCAAAAAAAGATAGTGATGTTGGTTATGGCTCGGCGTACACAGACAGTAAAGGATATTATTATATTAGTAATGTTGTGTCTGGAAAATATATTATTAAAGTAACCAGTACGCAGTTTGCGCAAAAAAGTATTTCTAAAAAAATAAAAGCTAATAGTGCAGATATTAATATAAAACTAGGCAATGCCGGCACAGTATCTGGATTTGTGTATGATGCTGCCACTGGTTTGCCGGTCGGTGGTTATTATGTACGAGTAAAAAATCAGGCAGTTACGGCTTACTCTGATGCTAATGGTTATTATTTATTAGACGGTTTAGCGCCAGGGAAGTATCAATTGTATATCACGAGTTATAATTATGAAACTAGTTGGAATAAAAACGTAAAAGTAAAAACGAATCAGGAAACCGATAATGTAAACTTTACATTAACGCCGAAGGAATAAGCCAAACAGCATTATTCAAAACAATAAAGACGCCCCGTCGGGGCGTCTTTACATAAATACTAATGTGGTCTGTTTGTGCCGGGAGCCAGGATCGAACTGGCGACACAAGGATTTTCAGTCCTCTGCTCTACCACTGAGCTATCCCGGCCTACGTTCTGCTAGCGCAGAACTTCGGCCGGCAAGCCGGCTACTCCATGAAAGAGTAGTGGGCCTGCCCACCGAAGTGAGCGAAGCGAGCGAAGGTGGGCATGCCTGGACTCGAACCAGGGACCTCAGTCTTATCAGGACTGCGCTCTAACCACCTGAGCTACACGCCCATATTTTGCTAATTGCTTTACCTTAATAAATTAGGTGTAATATTTTTTCCCCTCTCCTTTGAGGAGAGGGGGTAGGGGTGAGGTAAAGCAAAAAATACTATAGCTTATTTTTACTAGGTTGTCTAGCAACAAAATACCGCGCATAAATAGCGCGGTATTTTTTAACAACCAAACTGTGACAAGAAAAATGCAGCGACCAACGTGTTACACAGGCAATGAGGTCTGCCTGTTAACACACCGTACTCCTTAGAAAGGAGGTGATCCATCCACAGCTTCCGCTACGGATGCCTTGTTACGACTTAGCCCCTATTATCGATCCTACCTTAAGTCCCACGAAACGCAGGAATTTTGGGTATTACCGACTCTCTTGGCTTGACGGGCGGTGTGTACAAGACCCGAGAACGTATTCACCGTGCCATTGCTGATACACGGTTACTAGCGATTCCGGCTTCATGAAGGCGAGTTGCAGCCTTCAATCTGAACTGAGGATAAGTTTGATGGGATTTGCTCCACCTTGCGGTTTGGCTTCCCTTTGTAATTATCCATTGTAGCATGTGTGTAGCCCCAGACGTAAGGACCATGCTGATTTGACGTCATCCCCACCTTCCTCCCGGTTATCCCGGGCAGTTTCCTATGACTATTGAACATAGGATGAGGGTTGCGCTCGTTATTGGACTTAACCATACACCTCACGGCACGAGCTGACGACAACCATGCAGTACCTGTCTTAGCGTTCCCGAAGGCACTCCCGTATTTCTACAGGATTCGCTAGATGTCAAGTCTGGGTAAGGTTCCTCGCTTACTGTCGAATTAAACCACGTGCTCCACCGCTTGTGCGGGTCCCCGTCAATTCCTTTGAGTTTTAGCCTTGCGGCCGTACTCCCCAGGCGGAGTGCTTAACGCGTTAGCTTGAAGAACGATACTGGAGGGGTCGAGTCTCCAATACCTAGCACTCATCGTTTACAGCGTGGACTACTGGGGTATCTAATCCCATTCGCTACCCACGCTTTCGTTATTTAGCGTCAGGAGTGTCCCAGCAAGCCGCCTTCGCATATGGTGTTCTAGCTGATATTAACGCATTTTACTGCTACACCAGCCATTCCGCTTGCCTCTTCCACCCTCTAGTTAAGGAGTTTCAAACATAGATTCGGAGTTGAGCTCCGAGCTTTTATGCAAGACTTTCTTAACCGCCTTTTAACGCTTTACGCCCAATAAATCCGGATAACGCTCGAGGTCCACGTATTACCGCTGCTGCTGGCACGCAGTTAGCAACCTCTTATTCATTTGGTACAATCACAAATTTTTCCCAAATAAAAGCAGTTTACACTCCGAAAAGCTTCTTCCTGCACGCGGCGTCGCTCCGTCAGACTTTCGTCCATTGCGGAAAATTCTCGACTGCAGCCTCCCGTAGGAGTCTGGGCAGTGTTTCAGTCCCAGTGAGGCAGGTCATGCTCTCACACCTGCTATCCGTCATAGCCTTGGTGAGCTTTTACCTCACCAACTAGCTGATAGACCAAAGGCACCTCTCGAAGCAATTCCGATTGCTCGGAACCTTTACAAGGGAATGTCATATGACCCCCCTTGGCCATCTTGTATTAGCCCCGCTTTCGCAGGGTTATTCAAGACTTCGAGGTAGTTTACCACTGTCGTACTCACCCGTCTGCCGGTTGTACCGATTGCTCGGTACCCCCTTGACTTGCATGCCTAAGACACGCCGCCAGCGTTCATCCTGAGCCAGGATCAAACTCTAAGTAAAGATCGATTATCTTGCGATAACGATCAATTGTTATTTTGGATTATTAAGAATTGACCTCACGTATCAACATCCCATCGATACATGAGTTTTATATATAATTTCGTATATATGACTACAAATTTCTTGTCACGGGTTGGTTGTCAAAGTTCGTTTACAGGGTGTTACTTTGGAGACAAATAAAAACCCTGAAATTGAGTGAGAAGCACTTTCCCGGAATTACGAGAGTTATTTTCTCAATCTACTTCAGTGTTTATTTCTAGCTAAAACTTCTTTAAAATTGTAAAACTATAATTTTTATATAGCTTTGATATATTACATAACTAGCCAAAACCTGTCAAGCAATTATCTTAAACCAGTTATTCTCAACTCATACACAACTTGTACACATAATCTAATAATAAAATATTTATACTAAAGATAGACAAAAATATCATAAAAATATTGACTAAAAGCTAAAAAATTGATATAATTGATGACGTAAAGCAAGTAAAAATTAAATAAATATTTTTATGGGTGAACCAAAAGAACTGCGCAAAATTATTGATAGAGATTCGAAACCATTTGTTGCTGATGATGATGTTAGTAAAACTGATGAATTACCAACAGCGTTAATGGACGATTCGGCAGCGGCTAGAGAAGCGCTAAAAGATCAAGATTTAGATGGTCATGGAACAACAGATATTGCGTATCATGTTACAGATGATGGACGAGTCGGCACTGAACAGGAAGTGGTAGTAGCACAAGAGTTATTAGAAAAGGAAGATAAACAATACATTGAACAACTAAACGTAGACCTAAATATATATATTGATAAGGCAGGTCAGCGATTAAGGCAGAATGATACTAAAGGAATAAGGAAAGAAATTACTGATAGAATGTTAAGTATCACTAAACATATTAATGCATTAACTGCAAATACAGAAAGGCAAGCAGCCTTTGAAAAGGTTTTACATCGTTATGAGGCCGTAGTTACGGCGATTGATTTAATACAGAAAATAAGTAATGAGCGAAATTTTCAATATAATAAATTAGAGGCATTAGCTGAACAATATAAATCTGAACATTGTTCTGTGCAAACTGAAGTAAATACTGATAGTAATTACGAACCAAGCGGCTTAGAATTGTTCGTACGAATTAATATTAATGCTAATGATGGAAAAGATCAGCTGGGGTGTTATATTTCCTCATCAACAAGTGATAGAACTGATTTGACATTGGTATATTATGTAGATATAACTCAAAAACAAAATACAGAGCCCCTATCAGAAGAAGAGATAGTTAATTTACATGAAATTTTAGGATAAAATAATTCAAATTTTTTTTTGGTTATCTTTACGCCACTGTTTTATTTGTGCGTGATTGCCCGATAATAATATCGGTGGTACCGACAAAGTTTTTTGGTCTGTTGTAATAAAATGTTCAGGACGGGTATATTGGGGATATTCTACATAATTTAAGTTGCCGGAAAAAGTTTCGTCTTGGCTGGAGGTATCATCGCCTAATACGCCAGGTAGTAATCTGCTAACGGTTTCTACTATTATTAAAGCAGCTAATTCGCCGCCGCTTAATACATATTTACCAATCGAGACACGTTCATCAACAAAATTATACACTCGTTCATCGAAGCCTTCATAGCGGCCGCATAATAAAATAATCTGTTCATATTGTTCACTATATTTTTTGGCAGTAATTTGGGTATATTCAGTGCCGCCTGGATCTAACATAATTACTCGAGAACGAGGTAAACGTGGAACAGCTTTTAAGCAGTCATAAATTGGTTGTACCGTCATTACCATGCCAGGGCCGCCACCATAAGGCACGTCATCGGTTTTATGATGGCGCTCTTTGGAATAATCTCGAATATTATGCACATTAATTTTAATATGCTGGTTTTGTTGGGCTAATTTTAAAATACTCTCGTTTATATAAGAGCTGAAAATATCTGGAAAAATAGTAAGTAAATCGAAGCGCATTGATTTATAATAATACTACATTAATTTCTTTTACTTTTTTTAGAGCTTTGTCGTTAGTAATAAATTTATTTGCTCCAGAGTATATGGCGCTAGCTAAATGAATGGCATCGGGTGTAGTAATGTGATATTGAGCGCGTAAATCGGACGATACATCAATTACCGTTTCGTTTAAATCAATAATAGACAGATTAGGAAAGGAAGTTAATAAATCACGGTATTGATTAGCAATATCAAATTTGCCAAGTTGTTTTGGCCCAGTTAATAATTCAATCATGCCAATACTAGCAAACACACCAGATAATTTGCCAGCTTGAATTTGGATAAAATATTCTTCAACAATTGGAAAATACATACGATGTTTTTCAAGTAAATAAACAAAAATGCCAGTGTCTAGACCGATGATTTGTCCCATTGTTTGCGAGCTCGTTTAATGTAATTAACCCCGCCTAATTTTTTCCAGATATCTTGACCCAAACCACTTAAAGCAGTTACATAATCTTTTGGATGTTTTACCAAAATAGCTCGGTTGGCATCGAGTGGTTGTAGTAATACAGTCATGCCAGTAGTTAAATGCATTTGCTGGCGAATTATTTTCGGCACAACAATTTGATATTTTTCAGATAGTTTAGTAGTAGCGTTATTCATATGTTTTACATTATAGCAAAAGTAAAACTTTTATGCAAACCAAAAACCCCAAGTGTATAAAATAAAGCACTAGGGGTTATGGTTTTTTTTGTTGTTGAAAACAAACGTTAAAATTTCAAATCTACTGCGCTAACATCAACGTCGTCAGTAGTAGTGGCGGCGGCGGTGTTAGTGGTAGCAGTGGAATCATCACGGCGTGGACGAGCTGGACGCATACCCTCTGGTTCGTAAATCTTTAAATTTACACGAGCATGGTGTTTAGCACCAACTACACGTAATAACGTACGAATAGATTTAGCTGTTTGACCTTGACGGCCGATCACTTGACCGAGATCACTCGGATCTACTTTTAAAGTGATAAGCACACCCATTTCATCCACAGTGCGTTCACAAGAAACGGCAGAGGGATTGTCGACGAGGGCTTTCACTACGTATTCAACAAACTCTTGGTCTTTTTCCATAGCGGTAAAAAGAGTAAATAATTAAATAACTAACTAGGTATTTATTATTATAAGTAAAGTTTAATTATTTGTCAATAATTATTTTTTTTGGTAACACGCCAGTTTTTAAATGGATTGGTTTGGATTGATAAATTTGCTTATAAGTACCATCGGCTAACTTTTCTGTTACTGTCCAATAATAATTACCAGGAGACAATAATAAGTAAAAACGACCATAAGCATCAGTAACGGTAGATTTCATCTCGCGTTGTAAACGAGCTGAATATACGCGTAAAATAGCAAATGATAATGGTTGGCCATTACTAAATTTTATTACAGCGGCTCGACGTTTAGGTAGCCAGAATAATTGATATATTATTAGTAATAGATAAATAATAAAAATAATAATATTAAACCAAGATCGTTGTATTAACATTAATAGTAATGATATGGCGAAACCAATGCCATAAGCCGTGTAAGAAATTAAATTGATAATAAATTTACGCCTAGAATAAAATTTAAATTGATGTTTTTTATTTTTTTCAAATTCATTCCAGTCAAAATCTATTGGATCCAGCGGAATATTACGGGTAATTACTTCATTGGTAGTAGTGCTGAATAATTCACCGTAATATAGATTATTGTACAGTTCATCTTTAAATTGACCATTTAATTGTTTAGAAGGAAAATGATAATGAGTTTTGATGGCTGCTATTTTATAGCTGCCAGCATCCAGAAAAAATTCATAACGACCATCTAGATCAGTAATACTTTCTTTAACAGTTTTTCCAGATTTAGTTTTAATAGTTACATAGGCCGGATCTAATGGTCGTTTAGTTATTGCATCATATACAGTACCCCAGGGCTGTCTTTTTTTACGCAAACCAAAAACGGCACCAATAAAACGAGCTATTAGTAAATATAAATCAGTGAGTGAAGTAACGGCCGTGGTAGCTAATAATAATTGTGAACCAATGGCGATTGGCCAAACCGCTAAACCAATCACTTGCACGGCATGGGTTAATAGCTTACCAATTGGCTGGTTGATAATATCAGTAACAGCGGTAATAATTTTTTTAGTAGTATTGGTAATAAACTGATCGCTATCGTTGTTCAGTTCAGTAATGGGAATTGGCAACGGATTATTTTGTTGATTGGTTGAATTGTTGTTTTTTGTTTGATTAACCACGGTATTAACATTTGTATTAACATAGCTAGTATTGGTATTTTTTATTAGGTTAGTATTAGTAGTTTGTTCTTCTGGTATAGTAGTACTAAACACTAATAGTACGGATGTAATAGTTTGATAATTTAAATTAACTAATTGAGGATTAATATTATAAGATGAATTAGTAACGCTTAGCCAGTAAGAACCGGCTCTAAAACCAGTGGTTGACGCCATGCCTTGTTCATTAGTTGTTCCAGTCCAAACTAAGTTGGCATCTGAAATAGTATCGTTAAATAAATTTAAGGTGGCGTTAGTAATTGGTATAAAGGTATCAGTACGCAGGGTAATATTTAAACTAGCGGCAGTGATGGGCGTGTTTGTAGTATTAGAAGTAGTGGTAGTAGATAAATCTGTCGTTGTTAAACTAGCGGCCGGGGTAGTTAAATTTGTGTTAGTCACTGGATTATTAACAGTGGCTTGATATTGTAAAGTTCCAGATTCATTACTATTTACAGTATTTAAAGAAATGTTACTAATAGATGTAACAGTTGGCGTTAAATTGGAGGTGGAACGATTAAGAGTAATCGAATCAGCTAGTAACGTAGTGTCTGTTGGTAGGGCATCATTTAAAGTAACAGCGGTGGCTGCGCCAGTACCAGTATTTTTATAAGTCACCGTGTAACGAATAGTGTCGCCCGGAGCGACAGCTGAAACATCAACCTGAGTAGCTAAAGTGTGAGCAGTGAAATTTAAACTAACAAACAACATTAAACCAGCTATGCTATATTGCAATACTCGGCGCCAAGGTATAATTTGTTGAGAAAACGACGTGTAAGAAGATTTATAATTACCATTTTGATCTTGATTAACTAAACTAGCAAAAGCCAAAGCGGGTTGTTTTAATAAGACTACAGCAATTTGTTGCAGGGTGGGTAATTTACGCCATAAATTAGCTAGAGCCGTTAACACAGTACCGGCGCAAACTAATAAAGCAGCTAGAGAAAATTGTTGAATAACTAATTTAATTTTAGACCACAGATCAGAGTTTACAATGGCTGCCAGAGGAGTTAAATCACTAGTGATGATTTGCAGATTTTTAGTTATAGTAAAAGCCGGTTGTTTTTCAACGTCAATAGAAAACCGCTGAACATCTGACCAGTCCGACGCTGCTCCAGCTGAATCAATTGTGCGTACAATATAATAATAAGTAATTTTATCAAGTAAGCTGGTAGAAATAGTCAGTGTATTTTGACCAACAGTACTAGTTAACTGTTGAATAGGATCGTTACTAGCATTAATTTGAGTACTCAGCCAGACATCATAGTATAATTGTTCAGCACTATCTTCTGTATCAGTTCCATTAGCCCAATTAATTGTAGGGGTAAGTGTGGCAACGGTAGCGTTGTTTGGTGAAAAATCACTAGCTGGAGCTATTGGTAAATCATTTACTGAATTTACCGTTAACGTTATTGTGTTAGCTGAGACACACTCATTATCCGTGTCGCAAGCAGTAATGTCCAGGGTAGCTGTGCCATACCAGTTAGTGGTAGCTGAAAAGGTTAACTCATTATCATTGTTAGTAATAGTGATATGCTCTGGATCAGACAAATCCAAACCATAGGTTAAAGTTTGGTTTTGTACGTCAACAAAATAACTAGCTAAGTTTAAACCTTGTAATAAAGTTTCATCTTCATTCCAAGAAATATCTGGAATATTATTAATTAAACGCGGAGTAGTATTAAATGTAGTAAAGGCGGTACAAGTAGAATAATTACTAGTATTACCGTAAGAATTAGTGTAAGCAGCGTGCCAATAATAAGTAGTGTCACTAATTAAATTATTACTTAAGGTTAAACTAGTTAAAGCGGTAGAGCTAGTAGTGCTATACACATCACCTGTGCCATTGGCAGCACACAAAGCAGTAGTGGAATAAATTTGCCAGGTAGTGCTAGCATGGGTTTCTGTAGTATCACTGAAGGTGGAAGTAGTTAAGGTTGGTGTTAATGTAGCAGTGGTAGTATCGGCAGTAGGGGTAACATTACTAGGGGTGCTTGGTACAGTTGAACTTACTCCTTTAGCAATTTGAAAACGATATAAAGAATCAGTAGTAATACCATTGGCTAATACACCGCTATAAGTAGTGTCGTTATCGCTACCATCAAATGTATAAGCTACGCCAGTATGATTGGTATAAGTACCAGTGGCTGTAATAGTGTAAGGATTAAAATTAGTAGTAACACCAGCATCGTTAATAGTGTAATCAGTAATAGTAAACCAACTAGTAACATCCGTGTAAGCAATACCGATAGAGCCAAATATCATATCATCACCGCCAGCGGTTACAGCAGCAGCGCTGCTATTAGTACCAGCTATGGCAGTGGTATCAGACCAGGCAGCAGCTGGAATTGGAGAATTATTTTTATCAAGCAATTCAATAGCTCCGTACCAGCTTTGTTTTATAGCAAACTGTGAATTATTATTACTAATAGTATTATCGGCAAATAAAGTAGCATAATTACTACTGCGATCATCTAATTGATAAATTCCACCACTATTATTGTTTGTAACAGTATTACCGGTAATAGTAGGAGCTGATAAAATATTAGTAGCAGCATTAGCTGGATCGTAGCTCGTAGCGGCTTCATTGGCGTTCCAATCCGGCACGTTGCGTTTAATAAAACCAGGGCTAACTTGGATACCATAAGTACCATTATTGGAAATAATATTATTTGTCACAGCAGGAGAAGACCCAATAATATCAAATCCGGCCGAACCATTGTTTTGCATGGTATTGTTACTCACAGTAATGCTGGAGGCGCCAAAATTTTCTGTCCAATAAGCTTGGATGCCGTAAGTATCGTTATTGGCCACAGTATTATTAGTAACCGTTGTATTAGTAATAGGTGTTTGAATACCACCGCTGGTTCTACTGCCAGTATAATCACCGTCTAGTTTTACTCCAATAGTATTATATTTAATTGTATTGGCACGATTGCCATTGCCGCCTAATTTATTATTAGTTGAGGCGCGATGAATAAATGCTCCAATAGCTAGGCTAATATCGCTGGCGCCGTCGAGCCCAACACCAATGTAATTGCCGTAAATATAATTAGCATTAGCAAGCGCGCCAAACCTAATTTGATCTGAACTGGCGCCGCCAATGATATTGCGTTGAGTCGCGCCAGTTCCGGCGTCGGAGCATAAAGTAGCGTGATCGCTACTATCGCACCAACCTACGATATTACCAACTCCATGTATAATTACACCAACGGTCATTGTCGTATTATCAATAATGGCATTGCCGGTAACCGCTTTAACACCAATGTAATTTCCAGCTATCCGGTTATTGCCGGTTATAGTAAAATCAGACGTGCCGTAAAAAGTAATGCCAGTCAACGGTGCCACTATAACATTGCCTTCAAATTCATCATCAATTCCGTCGCCATCAGTGCCGATAAAATTTAATGTGGCGGCTTTAGCTAATCTCAAGCCCACACCACCGCTACCGCGATTAGCGGTGCCAGTGTTATCCGTGCCAATATAATTTCCAGCGATAATATTATGATCCGGTGCCACCGCGCTATTGCCGCTAACATTATTACTTGTGCCAGCCAAACTTATAGCATTAGAAGAACTAGTTGTTCCGGTGGCTATAACGTTGCGCTGAACAGCGCTGGTACAAGTGGCTACACCTTCTCGAAAACCAATCACATTAGTATCAGCTGTTGTGCCGGTAATATAAATACCATTACCGCTGTAACCGGAGTAAGAGTTATCATCATCTAAACCAAGCCAATTCCCGGCAATAATATTACTACTACCAGTCATATAAATACCGTTGGCACCACCATGAATAACATTACGTTCTTGAGTGTCATTACTGCCGTCGCAATCTGTTCCAATGGTAGTTGTGCTGGAGCTAAGATAAATAGCATAACTAAAACCTTGAATTTCTAAGCTAGTTATTAAGCTATTTGCTGCGCCGGCGGAAAATATTAAAGCATTAAATGTTGTTAGGGCAGAATATAATTTAATACCTGGGCGATCATTTGTTACGTCCCAGCTAGCTCGAGCAGTAATAGTAGTTTGGCCGGTAATGTCTGGTAAAACCGTGGTGGGGGTAATAGTGTATTGGCTATTATTATAATAAGCTGGATCGGCTTGAAATGAAGCGTCAATATTAAAAACAACAATGTCAGCTCCAGCATTATCGTTAGCCGTGGTGATAGCTTCTCGAATAGTACAATCATTAGCAGTATCTATATAGGGGTTTGTGCAAGCACCATCGGTGTCGGTTTCTGGAGAATTAATGGTATAAGTAGCCCCAAGCGCTGTTTTTGGGAAAAACACAAACAAACTAGCAAGACTGACTGCTAGTAAGCTAACTTGACATTTTATCTTCCATTTATTATTCACTATAATACAAAAAATGATAACTGATTATCTTTGTATATTATAACACGAAGGCTTGATTTATTACAAAAAAAAGATTATGCTAATAGTATAAAGAGTAAGGAGATATTAATTCATTAAAGCGCAACGTTTATGATGACAGTAAAATCCATTTATCAATTAGCCGTTAAATTAGGTATTGAACGAGATCCGCGTGGAGCGGAGTTTACGCGTAATTGTTTAAAGAAAGAGAAAAAACTATATGAAAAATTACCAGCGGTAGAACAAGCGTATTATGATAAAGAATATTTAACCAACCCTTATTCAGACAGCCGTATTATTTATACGCCGCGCCTAGATTTGCCAGTAAAAAAAATATTTGCCGGCATTGATTGTAACGAAGCAGAGCTGTTATTGGCCAAACAAACAGGTGATATTGATTTGGTGTTGGCGCATCATCCAGAAGGTGAAGCGTTAACAGATTTACACCGGGTGATGGACATTCAAATTGATTTATTGGAACAAGTAGGCGTGCCAGTTCATATGGCTGAAGGATTAATGAACACTCGGATGGGCGAAGTATTGCGCAGTATCCATCCAGTTAATACGCAAAAAGCCGTAGATATGGCACGACTGTTGCAACAAGCGTTTATGTGTACACACACTACGGCGGATAACATGGTAACAACTTTTTTTGATCGTTTAATTACTAAACAGCGTAAACAACTAGATACAGTAGGCGATGTAATGGAGTTGCTGATGACTATACCAGAATATCAAATTGCCAAACGTTTAAAATTTGGTCCACATATTTTTTCTGGCAGTGAAAAAAGGCGTTTGGGCAAAATTGTAGTAAACGATATGACGGGCGGTACGAATGGTTCTAAAGAAATTTTTGAACAACTATCACGCGCTGGCGTTGGTACGTTAATTGGTATGCATATGCGTGAAGATCATAAAAAGGAAGCAGAAAAATATCATATTAATGTGATTATTGCTGGACACATTGCTTCCGATTCGTTAGGAATGAATTTATTGTTAGATGAAATAGAACAACGGGGAGTAGCTATAGTACCATTAGGCGGTTTAATTAGAGTAAAACGATTTAATAAAACTAAAGCAAAATAATTGTGACAGATGATCGGATAGTTAATCCAATTCAACAGCCGGAGGATAATAAAGTAGAAACAACTTTACGTCCAAAATCTTTGTGTGAGTATATTGGTCAAACTCAAGTAAAAAATAATTTAGAAATTTTTTTAACAGCGGCCAAACAGCGTAAAGAATCTTTAGAACACGTATTGTTACATGGTGGGCCAGGGCTGGGTAAAACTACCCTGGCTTATATTATTGCTCAAGAAATGGGCACAAATATACGAATTACCAGTGGGCCAGCCTTAGAGCGCGTGGGAGATTTGGCGGCTATTTTAACTAATTTGCAAGCGGGCGACATTTTGTTTATTGACGAAATTCATCGATTACACAAAACCATCGAAGAAGTGTTGTATCCGGCCATGGAAGATTATGCTATAGACGTGGTGTTAGGTAAAGGGCCGAGTGCCCGCACACTACGCTTAGATATTCCACGGTTTACTATTTTAGGTGCTACTACTCGCTTAAGTATGTTATCAGCTCCATTACGTGATAGGTTTGGTGTGCAGTTTAAATTAAATTTCTATGCTTTAGCAGAAATGGAAAAAATCGTGGAACGCTCGGCTAAAATATTAAAAATGAATTTAGAACCAGCGGCTAAAACCGTGATTGCTAACCGAGCGCGTAGTACACCAAGAATTGCTAACCGTTTGTTGAAACGAGTACGTGATTACGCTCAAGTAAAAACTAAACACACTACTATTTCTGCGATCGTAGCTGAACAAGCTTTGGCCATGTTAGATATTGATGAATTAGGTTTAGATAATATAGATCGTCGATTATTGCATAGTATTATTACTACGTTTCATGGTGGACCAGTAGGTATTCAAACTTTAGCAGCTACTTTAGGGGAAGATCTGGATACCTTGGAAACGGTATATGAACCATTTTTATTACAACTAGGTTTTTTAGCACGCACGCCACGAGGCAGAATAGCTACTAGCGCTGCTTATAAGCATTTACAACTAGCGTCCCCGGCTAAATTACTGGTATAATTATATATATGTCTATTCCGTATTATATTTTCGGAATAATTTATTTAGTGGGCTTGCTGGTGTTAGGTTTTTTTTTATTGCTAAATATTTATCATATTGTTCGCTATGGTTTTTTTCGTTTGAATGGCCAATTAGTTACCTATTTAGTATTAGGTGTAATGCTAGTGATTTTAATAGCTACTGCCAGCTTACTTATGTCAGTGGATTGGTTTACTGAATTTACTATTTTTTAATATATGAACGCCATGCATTTGCCTTGGAGCACCGCTTTTCTACAACAACATTCTGATGAAAAAGTGCTGTTAATTTTGCGCCGCCATTGGCTGGTGTTATTTCGTTTTATTTGCGAACTGATTGGTTTAAGTTTATTGCCCATGAGTTTTTTTATTACTTGGTATTGGTTAGATTGGGATATTGAAAAAAACAGTCTGATTTATATAATTACGGTATTGTTTTTTTCGCTTTATTATTTAGGAGTGTGGTTAAGGTTTTATTATGATTGGTTTGATTATTATTTAGATGTTTGGGTAGTTACCGATCAGCGCATTATTGATGTGCAGCAAAAAGGCATATTTAACCGAGTAGTATCCGAGTTGAATATTGTAAAAATTCAAGATGTAACGTCAGAAGTAAAAGGGGAACTACAAACCTTTTTAGATTACGGCAACGTATATGTTCAAACGGCCGGTGAACAAAGACGGTTTATTTTTCAGCAAGTGCCGCATCCGCAGGCCGTAGCGCAATTAGTTATTCATACTAACAATGAAGCCATTAAACGCCATCCAGCCGAAGCTAAGCTTGAGTGATTTTAATTATTCGTTACCAGCCGAGCTGATTGCGCAACAACCCGTGACGCCACGTGATGTTGCCCGTTTATTAATAGCTAATCGGGCTACACATACACTTAGTCACCAACATTTTTTTAATTGTCTAGATTATTTACAGCCAGGTGATGTGTTGGTATTGAATAATTCTAAAGTAATTCCAGCGCGTTTATATGGCACTAAACCCACCGGCGGAAAAATAGAAGTATTTTTATTGCGCCAAATTAATCATTTGCAGTGGGAATGTTTAATTAGTGGTAAAAAACCAAAAGTAGCAACGCTGTTGGATTTTGATCATAATTATCAGTGTAAAATTATCAGGGCTGTTAGTGATTCAACTTGGCAAGTAGAATTTAACCAGCCTAATATTACCAGTATTGGCCATGTACCATTACCACCTTATATTAAACAAACTAGTTCGTTGGCTGATTATCAAACCGTTTATGCTAAGCCAGCCGGTTCAGTAGCCGCTCCTACAGCGGGGCTACATTTTACAGAAACGTTATTACAGCAAATAAAAAATAAGGGCGTGATTATTAAAGAAATTACTTTACACGTTGGCTTAGGTACATTTTTGCCAGTTAAAACGGAAGATATTAGCCAACATAAAATGCACGCTGAATTCGCGATATTAACTAAAGATGTTGCAACTGCAATTGCTACTGCTAAAAAAACTAAGCATCGTGTAGTAGCGGTTGGCACTACAGCACTGCGTACTTTAGAAGCATTTCATGGGCAGGAAAATACCGGCTGGGTGGATATTTTTATTACACCAGGATATAAATTTAATACGGTTGATAGTTTGATTACCAATTTTCATTTACCAAAAACTACTTTATTAATGCTGGTAGCCGCGTTTATGGGTAAAGAGTTTATGGATGAAGCTTATCAAATGGCCATTACTGAAAAATATCGGTTTTATAGTTTTGGCGATGCCATGATGATTGTGTGAAGCGCTATTTTACGCTATAGTAAACGCTAGTTTATCTATGTCGTTAACGCGTAAAATTGCTTACAATACAGCTTGGCAGGCTACTGGGAAAATCCTAGGCACTATACTAGGGTTTTTTGTGGCGGTGGTGTTATATAATTATTTAGGAGTGCAGTACGATGCGTATACTACTGTGTTGGCTTACTTACAGTTATTTAGCATTGTAGTGGGTTTAAGCTTATACGTGGTGTTGCTGAAACGCATTG
>Ga0172379_10002145_pt1 | contig 36178 bp, 32 predicted proteins | sample GrowelOW334metaG_FD_119756 | JGI IMG/M metagenome (GOLD analysis project Ga0172379, IMG submission 119756) | Groundwater microbial communities from an aquifer near a municipal landfill in Southern Ontario, Canada - Groundwater well OW334 metaG | ecosystem: Environmental > Aquatic > Deep... | reverse complement strand
GCTAAATGAAAAATATATTTTAAGTTTAAATAATCAAATGTTAAAGGTTTGATAACATCAGCCTCAATAAATTCAAAGTTTGGATTAGTTAATAGACTTTTAATGTTTTCCCTATTTCCAGTAATTAAGTTGTCAAGACAAACTACTGCAAAACCATCACTGAGTAAACTTTTACAAAGATGGCTTCCAATAAACCCCGCCCCACCTGTTACCAAGATTTTTTCCATATGTTAGAATTATATAGCATGGACAGAATTAAAAAAATAATCGCTAAGATTGATACTACACTTTGGCTTGAAATTCTTTTTGCAGTGTTATTAATTCTTCGTATCCCATCATTTTTTGAACCCTATTATTATGGCGATGAAATGATTTATCTAACATTAGGTGAAGGAGTAAGACAAGGTGTTCCACTTTACCTTGGTCTTCACGACAACAAGCCTCCCCTACTTTATTTAACCGCAGCAGCGGCTGGAAATCTATTTTTCTTTAAAGTAATTTTAGCTTTCTGGTCTCTTATTACAGTTTACGGTTTTTGGAAATTAGTAAGTTCAATTTTTCCTGAGAAAAAAAATTTACATAAAATTTCAACAATTATATTTGGACTTTTTACTACTTTGCCACTTTTAGAGGGAAATACTGTAAATGCAGAATTATTTATGATAGGTCCAATTATTTTTGCGTTTTGGATACTCTTAACCAAGAAAAATAATTTTAAAAACATATTTATTTCAGGTTGCTTAATCTCAATAGCAGCACTTTTCAAAATTCCAGCCGCTTTTGATATTTTAGGAATAGTTGCCTTCTGGGCTATATTTATTAATAAGGATACTTTTTTTGAGTTTATTAAAAAATGTATCTACTTAAGTCTAGGATTCATTATTCCAATCGGCCTTACATTTATTTGGTATTATTTTGCTGGAGCGTTTAAAGAATATTTGGTTGCAGCATTCTTACAAAACTTTGGTTATGTTTCAAGTTGGAGACCGACAGACATTGCTAAACCATTTTTAATTAAAAATGCCCCACTTTTAATTCGAGCTGGAATTTTCGTTTTAGGTATTGGTGTATTATTTATTTCCAAGAAAAAACTTTCCAAAAACTTTATATTTGTCTCAGCTTGGCTTCTGGCTACTCTTTTTGCAGTCACTTTATCAGAACGCCCATACCCACACTATTTTGTACAATCAATTGCCCCTGTATCAATTTTGTTGGGTATGTTGATAACCCTAAAAACAGTTGAACAAAGTTTAGTTGTAATTCCATTAACTTTAGCTTTTTTTGTACCTTTTTACTACAAATTTTGGTATTACCCTACAAGTACTTATTATTTACGATTTATTGACTTTGTAAGTGGAAAAATTACAAAAGATGTATATTTTTCTAAATTTTCTCCAAATATAAATATGAATTATAAATTAGCAGATTTTCTAATTAAATCATCGGACAAAAATGACAAGGTATTTATTTGGAGTAATGATGCTCCTGCAATTTATTCTCTTTCTAGAAGACTACCTCCTACTAAATATGTTGCAGATTATCACTTTTTAGATTTTTCAAATAAAGAATATGTATTTGATATACTTTCAAAAAGTAAGCCTAAATTTATCATAATCACACCAAATTCTTTTAAGTTTCCAGAACTTTCTGATTTTGTCCAAAAAAATTACTATATAATTTCCGAGGTTGATTCCTCCCAAATATGGCTTTATATAAAAAAATAAAACTTGTACCTGAATTTGAGAGGCTTCCTTTAAAAAAGCTTTTTGTTTATTCGTTTGTTGTTAACTTAATTACAATTTTGTTAGGACTACTGGCAAAATTAATACTTCCTCCTGAAATTCCACTTTTTTATGGGCTACCTCAAACATCAGAACAATTAGCCAAATCAATTTTTATAATTCTTCCAGCAACAATTGCACTTTTGTTAACCTTGGTTAATGCAATTTTATCAATTAATATTGGGGGAATATATTTGAAAAAAACCTTGGCGTTTACATCAATTGCAATAAGTTTACTTGCATTGATTGGAACATTTAAAATTATCTTTTTAGTAGGATCAATTTAATTTAATAATGGCTAAACTAATTAGTCTTCTTTTTATACCACTTTTCTTTTCATTTTTGATTTCATATTTTATTACTCCAATAGTAATAAAATTTGCAAAGAAACTTAAAATTATAGATGACCCGAGAGGTAAAACTCATCCTAAAATAATTCATGATAAACCAACCCCAAGAGGTGGAGGAATTCCTATATTTATTGCAATTTTAATTGCATCACTTGTTTTTATTCCAATAGATAAACATCTAATTGCAATTTTAATTGGAGCCTTTGTTATTTTTGTAATGGGATTTTTAGATGATAGATATAATTTAAACCCATATTTAAGACTTGTAATTGGAACGCTTGCTGCTTTAATTCCAATATTGTCAGGCATAGGAATATCATTTTTAACCAATCCTTTTGGGGGAATTCTTGATCTATCGAATCCCCTTATTTCTGACCTTTTTGCTCTTATTTGGATAGTTTTTATGATGAACATGTTAAATATGGGCGCTAAGGGAATTGATGGACAACTTTCAGGAGTTACAGTTATTTCAGCAATAACCATAGCTGCTCTTTCTTTCTATTATTCTGCAGACATTACTCAATGGCCAGTAATAATCTTAACAGCAGTAACTGCTGGAGCGTTCTTAGGTTTTTTCCCTTGGCATAAATTCCCTCAAAAAATTATGCCAGGATATGGTGGCGCAACACTAGCAGGATATATGCTGGCTATTGCGTCAATTCTTTCTACAACTAAAGTAGGAACATTAATTGTAGTTTTAGGTATTCCGCTAATCGACACAGGTTATTCAATTGTCAGAAGAATTCTTTCAGGAAAATCTCCTGTTTGGGGAGATAGAGGACATCTTCATCATAAACTTTTAGATTCTGGTCTTTCTAAAAAACAGGTTTCACAAGTTTATTGGTCACTAACAGCAATTCTGGGAATTTTAGCTTTAAATTTGAATGCCACGAATAAGTTATATACAATTGTGGGAGTTGTGTTTCTGATAGGAGGAATTATTATATGGCTAACATATCGCTCCAAATAATCCGTATAGCAAGACCAGTTCATTGGATTAAAAATTTTGCCCTCTTTGCAGCTTTATTTTTAACTGGAACATTATTTGAAAAAGGATTATTTTTAAATGTTGTCTACGCTTTTATTGCTTTTTCATTAGCAACCTCAGCAACCTATATCTTTAACGATATTATGGATGCTAAAAAGGACAAACTTCATCCAATAAAAAGATTTAGACCAATTGCATCAGGCAAACTTCCTGTCCCTATTGCAATTTTGGAATTTATATTTTTAGTTTTCCTATCATTAACTATAGCTTCATCTCTTAATCATCTTTTGTTTGTATTAATTGTAAGTTATTTGATAATTCAAACTTTTTACAGCTTGGGATTAAAAAATATCCACGTAATTGATATTCTAATAATCGCTACAGGTTTTATAATGCGCGTTTATGCAGGAGCTTTTGTAATAAACGCCCATCTTTCAGTTTGGTTTTTACTTTGTGTAGTTTCAGCTTCCTTATTTCTCGCAGCTGGAAAAAGAAGGGCAGAAATTAACCTTTTAGAAGCAGTTGACGGAGGAACAAGAAAAAGTCTTTCTAAATACTCTAAAGAACTTCTTAATTCCTATGTAACCATGTTTGGAAATGCTACTTGGATGAGTTGGAGTCTTTATACTTTTTTTGAAAGTCCAAAAGCTTCTTTAAACTTTTGGTTGGTACTAGCAGAACTTTCAAGAGCAACAACCATAAGTAAACTTATGATGTTAACCATTCCTGTTGTAATTTTTGGAATCATGCGTTATGAAGCCTTAATCTTTGAAGGAAAATCAGAAGCACCCGAAAAACTTCTATTAACTGATAAAGGTCTTTTAATTGGAGTAACACTTTGGATAGTTTTAATTTACTGGATTATTTACTCAGGAGTGTCAGTTGTTGGAATCTAAAATTTTCTTTGTAAATTCCCCTAAAATCCATCCTTCAATATTGTTTATATTAATTTTGTACCACTTTCCTGTCTCATCAGTTTCTAATATCTCATATATTTCGCCCGTTTTAACCTGAGCAACTTCTGGAAAATTAAGTCCAGGATTTTCTCTAACTCTCAAAAATCCAATTCCTGTATCTAATATTTCAATTTTTTCTTTTGGAATAGGGATTTCTGTTGGTATAGGAACAACTGATTTAGCCAACTTTATGGAAGCAGTTAATTTATAACCCTTGATAACTCTAATTGGAAGTGATTTTTCAAGATATTTTTCAGCTGAAATAACTAAATTATGATCCCCTACTGGAATCTTAATCCTTAAGGGTGTGTAGCCATATACTTTACCATCAATTATTACTTGAGCATTATCAGGAACTGAAACAACAGTGACAAGACCATCTTCTCCATTAATTTTTTCAAATGAAACAACCACCCCACTTGAATATTCTTCTGTTTCTTTAAAAGTTCTTTTTATTATTGTTTTAATTCCAGATTCTAAATTAATTTTTGTTTCATAATCATCTAAAATTTGCCCTTCAATTTGAACAGGTTTAACTCTAATTGTTATTTCTCCTGGTTCTAGGTTTGCTTCATATGGAGTTTTTCCTACTTCTTTACCATCTATATAAACTATAGATGTAGGTTCTGATTCAACTAATATACCTGCTTCTTGGGGTTTAAAAGCTCCTAAAAAGAGAAGGATAGAAGCTCCAATTATTGATAATCCAATTAAAGCTAAAAAGATTACAATTATTTTTCTCTTCATAATAATTTTTATAGTTTACCAGAAAAGACTTAGCTTGGTCATTTATAAACTAAATGGTAGAATAAAGCTACCTTCTCGACCAGGTGGTGAAGTGGCTAACACGGCGGTCTGCAAAACCGCTACTCGTGGGTTCAAATCCCACCCTGGTCTCATTGTTTACAAAAACCATCCAAAATTTGACTTTTGGGTACTTCATGGTATAGAATAGCCACATCTCGCAAGAAATTGCGGGATTTTTATTTGCTTTAAGCTCCCTCTTAAATATATGCAAAAACTTATTATACATTTGCCTAAGTATCGTCTTACTGTTAACTACAAGTTATCAAAAAGGCGCAGGTCTTCTTTGGATGAACCTATTATTCCCACTATCAAAACTTTGAACCTAAAATATCGTGTTGGAGGCATAACTAGAAAATTTTTTAGACACGTATTTGAACATAGGAAAATTAAAACAATTTTAGGCTCAAACATAGCCTTGATGTTAATTGCTACCTCCTTTATCCCAAGTAATGCAATTGGAAGCATTAATCCTCCTACAAATGAGGTTTTAATAGTAAACGAAGCCGAAGCACCTATTTCTACAAAGGTAGCTATCCAACTTCCTGTGGAAGTAAAAAGAGTTACTCAAGGATATGGCTTTTTCCATCCAGGTATAGATCTTGACGGAACAACTGGAGATCCTATTAAACCCATGAAAAATGGAAAAGTTATTAAAATTGACCATTCAAGGTTTGCATATGGAAATTCAATTATTGTCGACCATGGAAATAATTTAACTTCTTTATATGCCCATTTATCAAAAATATATGTAAAGGAAGGTCAAGAAGTCACAACTGATACTGTTTTGGGTGAAATGGGATCAACTGGAAGGTCAACTGGAGACCATTTACATTTAGAAGTTAGAGATCATGGGATTCCAATAAATCCTCTATCAGTTTTGCCTAAATAAATTTATCTTAGTAGTCCATTCCACCCATACCACCTTGTGGCATTGCTGGAGCTTGTTTTGGTTCTGGAATATCGGTTACTAATCCTTCTGTAGTTAAGACCATCATAGCTACACTTGCAGCATTTTGAAGTGCTGATCTTGTTACTTTTACAGGGTCAATTATCCCCATTTTAGTCATTGATCCAAAATTAGAAGTTAAGGCATTATAGCCAAAATCATTGTCTGTTGAATTTTCTACTTTTTTAAGAACAATCTTTTCATCATCCCCTGCATTCTTTGCAAGCCATTTAATTGGTTCTTCTAAAGCATCAAAAACGATATCAGCTCCTAATTTTTCGTCTCCTACTAATTTTAATTTCTTTATTACTTTTCTAGCCCTCAAAAATGCCGTTTCTCCTCCAGGAACAATACCTTCTTCAATTGCAGCTTTTGTAGCTCCTACTGCATCTTTGACTCTTTCTTTTTTCTCATTAAGTTCAATTTCTGTTGCAGCTCCAACATTTATTTGTGCAACACCTCCGGAAAGTTTTGCTAATCTTTCTTGTAATTTTTCTTTATCAAAATCAGAGTCAGACGACTTAATTTGTGATTTTAAAAGTCCCACTCTTTTGTCAATTGCTGATTTTTGTCCTTTTCCTCCAATTATCCTTGCATTGTCTTTATCAGCCCATACTTTTTCAGCCTGACCTAAATCAGTTATTTCTATTGATTCAAATGTTTTACCAGTATCTTCAGAAATTACAGTCGCACCAGTTAATATTGCGATATCTTCTAAAGTTTCTTTTCTTCTATCACCAAATCCTGGAGCTTTAATAGCTAGTACATTAAACGTACCTCTTAATTTATTTACAACCAAAGTAGCCAATGCTTCTCCTTCAATTTCATCAGCAATTATGACTAAATTTTTTGAAACTTTTACAAATTTTTCCAAGAAGGGAAGAAGTTCTTGAATTGAAGTTATTTTTTTATCAGTTAAAAATATATAAGGATCTTCAATTTCAGCTTCCATTTTTTCTGGGTTAGTTACAAAATAAGGAGAAGAATAACCTCTATCGAATTCCATTCCTTCTTTATATTCAATATCAATTGTAAATCCTTTACCTTCTTCAACCGTAATAACTCCATCTCTTCCAACTTTATCCAAGGCTTCAGCAATTTTAGCTCCAATTTCATTATCACCTGCAGAAATTGTAGCTATTTGAGTAATTTCTTCTGTGTTTTTAATAGGTTTTGCTTGTTTTTTAAGTTTTGAAATTACAGCTTCAACTCCTTTTTCAATACCTTTTTTCAATATCATTGGATTTGCACCATTATCAATCTTTTTCATTCCGTTTTGAGTCATTACTTGAGCTAAAAGTGTAGAGGTAGTTGTACCATCTCCTGCATTGTCATTTGTTTTACTTGCAGCCTCTTTAACTAATTGGGCACCCATATTTTCAAATGGATCAGGAAGATCAATTTCTTTCGCAACCGAAACTCCATCATGGACAATATTTGGAGCTCCCCACTTTTTATCAAGTGCAATGTTTCTACCTTTTGGTCCTAATGTAGTAACAACTGCTTTTGCAACAATATCAATCCCTTTAAGAAGGGATTTTCGTGCACTTTTACCAAATTTTAATTGTTTCGCCATAAATTAAATTTCAACAGCTAAAATGTCTTCAAATTTAACGAATAAATAATCTTTACCTTCTAACCTTACTTCATTTCCACCCCATTTTTTATAAAGGACAGTGTCCCCAACTTTACATGGAGAAGATTTTTTACAAGCCATACAACCTTTACAATCAACACATTCATCATCGCCAGTAGCTAAAACTTTTCCTTTTAGTGGTTTTTCTCCTGCATTATCAGGAAGATAAATACCTGAAGCAGTCTTAACCTCTTTTTCCAGAGGCTCAATTAGAAGATATCCTGCAGTTGGTTTTAAATTTATTTTTGTCATTTTAATTAATTAGCATTTAAAGGATACGAGTGCTATTTTACGCACACCAGATTCGTATGTCAAGAGGTCAATTTAGATGCAATCACCTGGCTCCAATCATTTGGATGAAAAATGGCTCTTGTTGAAGTTATAACCTCTCTAGAAATTTTGTTTTTCATATAAACATATTGTAAGTTAAAGGCTAATTTTTCAATAAAAGAAAATGATTTAGATGACTTTACTTTTTTAAATTTAAAATTTTTATTTAATTTAACTGCACTTGGCCAAAAATCTAATATCCATGAATTTTTATTTAGTAGTTTTTCATGGGTATTGTCTTTGTTTATGAGTGGTATTATTTGGGCTATTTCATGAGATGAATATATATTTCTGTTCTCATTCTTCCAGACTAAATCTTCTTCATCTAACCACATATTAAGACATAATTTATCCTTTTGATTATTATCTTTAGGCTTTCTTACTTTAAAACCATAAATATTAATTAATAGATAACTAATAAGTCTTGTCGTCCAAAGAGTGTTATTTTTTGTAATAATCATTAAATCTATATCAGAACCTTTATCTGCGTTATTCATTGCAAGTGCTCCTGTTATAGCTACTAATTTAATTGTTGGAATTTTACCTAAAATTAAACTTACTTTTTTTGCAATTTTAAATTTATCTTCTGAGTACTTTTTTCTTTTTAATCTTTTTTTAATTATTTCTTCTCTCTCTTTTAAAAAATAAAAACTATTTTTTTTAACTATAACTTTTTTTGTACCTATACTTTTATTTAACTTCCATTTTTTAAGTTCAAAGAAAGTTAATGGATAATCAAAAATATCGTGATAGATTATTGAGAAGATTTCACTGGATCTTAATTCCATACTGTGATAATACCTGAATTACACCAGAAGAAACAGGTTCTAGGGCCTTTTCAGGTTCCATTCCAGTATTAACAGCATTTACTGCATCTTTAAAATATTTATTAATTTGACTATTTATTCCAGTTGGGCCATCCCAAGTATTACTTTGTAAAAACCATGTTTGAGCTACTTTTCCTTGTTTTACTGTTGAGCCTATTATTGGATGATTTATTAGAAGAGACTCCATATCAGTACGTGAATACGGTTCTCCAAAAAGTCTTGTTTTTGAAGCTTGGTTGTAAAACTTTTCTAAAGATTCCTTGCTTGATATAAATTTCAAAAAGTCCCAAGCTACATCCCTTTTCTTACTTCTTGCCCAAACACCTTCTACCCAATACGATCCATAAGATACATCAGCCTCATTTGCAGTTGTTTTTGGTAGTTGAGGTACGGGAACAGTTTTAAATTTTAAATTTGGATTTTGTAATCTTATTTCAAAAGCTCTCCAACTTGGTCCAAAATACATAGCAGATTTTCCAGCGGCAAAAGAAACAGTAGACGCAGGTAGTGTTGCATCCCAAACTCCATCAATTAAAGAAAATGTTGTAAAAAACTGTAAGGCATCTTCAGCAAGTTTTCCTGTTGGTCTTGCTAAATCTGCTCCATTCTGAAGCATCATCAAAGCTAATATTTCAGGCCAATGATCTACGTTTTCAGTTCTTCCTAACGCAACTCCAGCTTGAGTAATTATTCCATTTTGATCTTTAATTGTGAGCTCTCGCGCAAGTTGTCTTAACTCATTCCAAGTTGTCGGAGGATTTTTTCCAGATTTTGTAAAAATATCTTCATTTATATATAAAGAAAGTCCATCATATTCTAAAGGAATCCCAACAATTGATGGACCGACTGTTAAATCAGATGTAGCAACAGGATAAAATATTTGAGAAAATTCAGAAGCTGAATAAACAGTTGCGGGCATTTTATCTAGTTCACTTTTAAACATTGGTACCCAACTATTATGAAACCTAAAAATATCAGGGCCAGTTCCTTTGGCAAGAGCGTTAGTAAGCCTTTCTCTGTAATCTTCCTTCGATTGTCTGACATATTTAATTTTTACTTTTGGATTTTTTGCTTGATACTCAGAGATAAGTGACGAGACAGAACTTTCATCTTCCCACATCCCCCACCAAACTAATTCATTTGAAGATAGAATCGAAGATTTACCTAAAATTAAATATTTAACTGCAAAAAAAACAGCAATTAAGGCTAATAAAATTCCTATTACAATAAAAATAATTTTTTTTGAAAACTTTTTCTTAGGTTTGATAGTTGTTTGTGGAACTTGAATTTGTGGTGTCTGGTTCTCTTGCATATACCTTTAATGTTATCATACAACTATGGCCAAACTAAAGAAACAGAAAAGATTTAAAAAGATATTTTTATTAACGTTTGTTCCAATATTTTTTATAAGTCTATTAATTGCAATAATTTTTGTTCCTTTTAATAAAAGAGTTTTTCCTAATATTTTTGTGGCAGGTCAATATGTTGGAGATAAAAGTAAAAATGACGCAGTTAGTATATTAGAGAAAAATATACTGGTTCCAGATAAAATCAATCTTTATGTTAAAGGAATTAAATATGAAATATTAACATCTGAAATTTCTCTTGAAATAAATTATCCAAAAACAGTTGATAGAGCATATAACTATTCAAATTCAGGTAATTTTATAAATGACCTAATTATTAAAGCTAAATTAATAATTAAACCTATCAATTTAAGTTTAAATTTAAAATTAGATGAAGATAAATTATTAGAGTCACTTCTTATCATCTCAGATAAGGCTGGAACAAAACCTATTAAATCTTCTGTAACAATTATTAATAATGAAGTGGTTGCCGATCCTGGAAAAAATGGGGTAGAAGTAGATATTCAAAAATTAAGATCTGATATAGGAAAAGTGCTTTCTTCGTCGTTAGATAATAATATTCAAGTTGATTTAAAAGAAGTAAATTCTTCTCTTAGTATATTTGAATTGGAAAATTACAAATCAAAAGCTACTAAACTAATTGGCAAAAAAATTGAACTAAAAATTACCAACAGTAATCCTGGCGATGTATTTGAAAATATAATTCTAAAAGATACTACTTTGTTATCTTTTCTTGACGCAAGAAAAGATTTTGACGAAGAAGTAATAATAGACGAAATAATGAAAATTTCCAGAACTATTAATAGAAATCCTCAAGATTCAGTATTCATTGTTGAGAATGAGAAGGTAACTGAATTTATACCATCAAAGGATGGTATTACAGTTGATGAGAAGAAATTATTAGAGGAAATAAAACAAAAAACGATTGATCTTGAAACAGGAACAGAAACCACAGCAGTTATTGATATTCCAATTGCTAAATCAGAAGCAAAAATTAAAAATGAGGATGTCAACAATTTAGGTATTAAAACTCTTTTAGGTAAAGGTATGTCTCACTTTAGAGGTTCAATTACAAATAGAATTTATAATGTAAATCTAGCTTCATCAAAATTTAAAGGAATCCTAGTTCCCCCAGGGGAAACATTTTCTTTTAATAATGTATTAGGAGATGTATCGGCCTATACAGGATATAAAGCTGCCTATGTTATTAAAGATGGTAGAACTGTTCTAGGAGATGGTGGTGGAGTTTGTCAGGTTTCAACAACACTTTTTAGAGCCCTTCTTGCAGCTGGCTTGCCAATACTGGAGAGGAAACCACATTCATATAGAGTCGGATATTATGAACAAGGATTTCCCCCTGGTCTTGACGCAACAGTTTATGCTCCAACTGCGGATCTTAAATTTCTAAATGACACGCCAGCCTACATCTTAATACAATCATCAATTGATAATCCTAGTTTCACTTTAACTTTTGAGGTATATGGTACTAGTGATGGAAGAATTGCAACAACATCAAAACCAATAATTGCATCGTCAACTGCTCCAGCTGAGGATCTTTACATTGATGATCCAACACTCCCCCTTGGAACAATTAAACAAATTGAACATAAGGCTTGGGGAGCAAAGGTAATTTTTAACTATAAAGTAGTAAGAAATGGAGAAACATTAATTGATCAAAAATTTATAAGCAACTATAGACCTTGGCAAGCTGTTTATTTAAGGGGAACTGGAATTTAAAAACAAATGGAACTTATAAATCTCTTAAATATTACTTCAACAATTTTTGAAAGATGGGGTATTTTAATTATTTTTTTTGGATCTTTAATAGAAATTACCCCTTTTGGTTGGGCTATCCCTGGAGGAGTAATTTTAGCTGTTGCAGGTTTTCTTTCTAACAACAATCAAAATTTATCGATTATTCCAATTATTATAGCCGGAACATTCGGAGCTTGGATAGCTTTAATACTTGCATATATCTTTGGATTAAAATCTGGTATGTGGTTAGTTAAAAAACTTCACCAAGAAAATAATGCAAGGTTTGCAAAATCATTATTACAAAAAAATGGAGGTGTCATACTTACAACTTCAATGCTAGCTAATTTAACTAGATTTTGGATTTCATATATCGCTGGAGTAGAAAAATATAGTTTTCTAAAATTTAATATCTACGCATTTTTAGCATCTTTAAGTTGGGTTTCTGTAATGACACTTTTAGGCTTTTTTGCAGGTTACGAAAAAGAAAATCTAATAAATATTACAAAAAGTATTGGAATAATAACTTGGATATTACTTTTAATTGCCATCTTTGTTATTTACAAAGCTATTAAAAAAGAATATAAACACTTCAAAAAAGATCTTCCACACGATGAAAATATTTAAAGAAAATAAGAAAGCAATAAAAATTACAGTAGAAGCTTTAAAAAAAGGTCAGCTTGTCTTTATGGCTTCAGAAACTGTTTATATTGCTGCAGTTGATGCTACAAATTTAGAGGCTGTAAAAAAGTTGGTTTTATTTAAAAACAGACCCTTTGGAAAACCTTTTTCAATTGGAGTAATCGATATTAATATGGCAAAGGATTATGTAGAAATTAACAACACAGCAAAAAAAATTTATAAAAGGTTATTACCAGGTCCTGTAACTGTTATTTCCAAAGGAAAACATAAAGTAGCTAATGGAGTTGAGGCTGAAAATGGAACTTTAGGGATAAGAATTCCAGATTATATTTTTTTTCAAGAAGTGGTTAAAAATTTTAAAAAACCCATTACAACAACTTCTGCCAATGCTTCTTATCAAAGACGCCCTTATAAATTAACTGATATTTTAGATAATATTTCTGAAAAACAAAAAAAGTTAATTGATTTAATAATTGATGCTGGTGAATTACCCCATAATGAACCATCAACAGTAATTGATACAACAATTGATGATACACCTATAGTTCTAAGACAGGGGGATATTAAATTAAAGGATAAAAACGAAATACTATCAAGGAATGAAGAAAATACACAAAATTTTGCTAAAGAACTTTGGCAAAAATATGAGGATTTCAAAGGTAAACGCGCACTTATATTTGCACTTGAAGGAAAAATGGGGGTTGGTAAAACCCAATTTGTAAAAGGACTGGCGAAAGCCATGGGAATAGATGAAATAGTAACTTCCCCATCATATGATCTTGAGTATATTTATGAATCAAAAATTAAAAAAAATAAACTAATACACATGGATACGTGGAGAATGATAAATCCAACAGAGGAAATTATAAATTTAGACACAAAAAAACTTATAAACGATAAATCTATCATTGCAATTGAATGGGCTGATAGGATATCTGATGCTATTCGTACTTTTTCTGAAGATGCAATAGTAGTTTGGGTAAAAATTAATTATGGAAAAAATATTAATGACCGCTTAATTAGTTGGGGGGTTATATAAATTGATTATTTTAAGCCTTGATACATCTTGCGATGAGACCGCTGTTGCCATAACCTGTAATACGAAAGTTCTTTCGAATGCGGTTTGGAGTCAAATTTCGCTTCACGCCAGGTTTGGTGGAGTAATGCCATCTCTTGCCCAAAGAGCCCATGAAGAAAGAATTGATTTCGTTACTAATAAAGCCATTAAAAATTCCGGAATAAATATTAAGGATATTGATGCAATTGCTATCACTATTGGTCCAGGTCTTGCAATTGCCTTAGGAGTAGGTATTAATAAAGCTAAAAAGTTAGCTAAACAATACAATAAACCATTAATTCCAATTAACCACGTTGAGGCCCATTTATTAAGTTCTTTTGCAACTTCTTCAACTAATACCGTTTTAAATATTTCATTTCCTGCATTAGGACTTGTTATCTCAGGTGGAACAACTCAGCTTGTTCTAATAAATGATATTGGTAAATATGAAGTACTGGCGGAAACAGTAGATGATGCTCTAGGAGAAGCACTTGATAAAGCAGCAAGACTTCTAGGATTTGGTTATCCTGGTGGATCAATATTAGAAAAAATTGCTAAAGATGGAAAAGTTAATAAATATTCACTCCCCTTGCCTTTAGTTAATGATAAAGAAAAAAACAGATTTAGTTATTCTGGGTTAAAAACTGCTTTTGTGAGACTTTATGAAAAGGAAAAGAAATTAAATAAACAAGATATTTTTGATCTTGCAAATACTTTTCAAAATACAGCTTTTGAACACATTATTAATATTTTGAAATATCAGATAATAAAAGTTCAAAATCAAAAGATTAATATTAGAGATTTACTTTTAGGAGGAGGAGTCGCCAATAATGTTGTCATTAAAAATAAACTTAGAAAGTTATGTAGAGAAAAGAATTTAAAATTACATATTCCTTATACTAAAAAATTAAACGGAGATAACGCAGCAATGATTGGAGTATGTGCCTACTTAAAAACAAAAGATGAAAGTTTAAATAAATACTTTAATTTTGAAAAGATTGATAGAAATCCAAAACTTAATTTGAAGGACAAAAACTTTTAACTATACAGTTTTTACAATTATCAGGTTTTGAAGTTACACAAACCTCATTAACCATTACTCCATTTTTTGAATGTCTTAAAGGGTCTGAACCAACAAAAACCAAACTTTCTCCTGACCCAAGGTTTGGGTTTGAAGAAGATCTTTCTATAATTGTAGGGCTGAATTTTTCTTGCATAAGTGGGTATATTAACTTTTTTGTCTGCAAAATGCAAATTAGGATGCTACAATAATAGGCATGGAGCCACAATACGATCACAAGAAATACGAAGACGAAATATACAACTTATGGGAAAAGTCTGGAAGTTTCAAGCCTTCATTAAAAGGAAAGCCCTTTTCAATAATTATGCCTCCTCCCAATGCCAATGATCCTCTTCATATAGGACATGCCATGTTTATCACAATTGAAGACATTTTAATCAGATTTCATAGAATGTTAGGAGATTCTACTTTATGGCTTCCAGGAACAGATCATGCTGGCATTGAAACACAATTTGTATTTGAGAAAAAACTTTCCAAAAAAAATGAGTCCAGATTTAATTTTGATAGAGATACTCTTTACAAAATGATTTGGGATTATGTCCAAGAAAATTCTGGGGTTGCAATTGATCAAATGAAAAAAATTGGAGCAAGTGCTGATTGGGAAAGTTTTAAATTTACTCTTGATAAAAATATTGTATCTAAAGTATTAGAAACCTTTATTAAGTTAAATCATGACGGCTTGATTTATCGAGGGGAAAAATTAGTTAATTATTGTACAAAATGTGGAACAGGATATTCAGAACTTGAAGTTATTCATGAAGAAAAAAATAGTCCACTATATTATGTCAAATACTATTTTACTGATGAAAAAGAAAAATATATAACAGTGGCTACAACCAGACCTGAACCTATTTATGTTGATACCCATTTAGCAATCAATCCTAAAAATAAAAAAACTAAATATCTTAAAGGAAAAAGAATTCTAAACCCATTAACTGGATCTGTCATGGAAATAATTGAAGATTCATTTGTAGATCCAAGCTTTGGAACAGGAATTGTTAAACTAACACCTGCTCATGATCAAACAGATTTTGAAGTAGCCCAAAAATATAATTTACCAATTGTTAAAGCTATTGGCACAAACGGAAAAATGATTGGAGGACCTTTTAATGAGATGAAAATTTCATTGGCCAGAGAAGAAACAATTAAAATGTTAACTGAAAAAGGATGTATAGAAAAAATCGACAAAAATTACATTAACAAGGTCAGTACTTGTTATAGATGTCACAATACTCTAGAACCCATTCCTTTAGCCCAATTTTTTATAAAAACAAAGCCTCTTGTTAATGGTGCTTTAAAAGCATTGGATTCTAAGGAGACCTTGATATTTGGAGCAGGTCAAGAAAAAATATTAAGACACTGGTTAAATAATATTAGAGATTGGAATATTTCAAGGCAAATTGTATGGGGAATAAGAATTCCTGTTTGGTATTCTTTAAAGGATAATAAAAATTTAGAAGTATCTTTTATTGATAAGGAGGGAAATAAAAAATCTGGTAAATTGTCAGATTTTAATTTTGTTGAAGTAGAAAAAGGTTTGCAATCTATTAAAGCTTCATCTGATGCAAAATTTGTTGTTAGTATCAATAAACCTGATGGCGAATATCTTCAAGAAACAGATACTTTTGATACATGGTTTTCCTCAGGTCAATGGCCAGTGGTCACTTTACAAACAAACAAAAGAAAAGACTTTGATAAATTTTATCCCACATCAGTAATGGAAACAGGTTATGACATATTACCTATTTGGGTAATGAGAATGATGCTTCTTGGAATTTATACAACAGGGAAATCTCCATTTAAGATTGTTTATTTACATGGATTAGTTCGTGATGAAAAAGGAAGAAAAATGAGCAAATCCATTGGTAATGTTATTAATCCTTTAGAAATGGTAGAAAAATATGGAGCAGATGCATTAAGATTTGCATTAGTTGTTAGTTCAACACCTGCACAAGATAAAAGTGTTGGGGAAAATTCATTTAGAGCAATGAGAAATTTTTCAAATAAAATATGGAATGCAGCCAGATTTGTAAAAGATTTTGAAAATAGTGTAGAAGATGATCAACTTTTTAATCTTTGGTGTCAAAAAGAATTACCAAACCAAATTACAAAACTTTTAACAAACTATAAAATTGGTTTAGCAGCAGAAAGCCTCTATAACGATTTTTGGCACAGATTTTGTGACATTGAAATTGAAAGAGCTAAAAAAGGTGAGGTTAGTTCTAAACAACTAAAGGAAGGTTTATTAACCTTTATTAAACTTCTTCATCCGTTTGTACCATTCGTAACCGAATCTGTTTATAAAGAAATATTTGCAAAAGATAAAGATGATTTATTAATAAATTCTTCTTGGATAAAATAAAAAAATAAACCACTCTTGTTAAAAGTAAATTTATTGCCATAATATTTTCTATATGGCAAAGAAAAATTATAATAAAGATATCCAGTATCTAATGTATATTACCTTTGCAGTATTAGTTATATTGCTTTCAATTTTTAACCTACAAAATGTTTCTCAGAATAAAAATGAGGTTCTTGGAGCAGCAACAGTAATAAGTAAAATTGAACTAGAAAATGAAAAATTCTTTTGGGAAGAGTTCCAAAAAATAAATCCAACTTATATAGACGGATGGATAGAATTAGGAAGATTAGATAAAGTAAAAGAAATAGACCCGAATTATTTTACGTATTAAACTTATTCTGATTTTGGAGATTCAGAAGGTTTTGCTTCAGTAGCTACCCCACCTTCAACAGGAACTTCTCCTTCAACTGTTGCACCTTCAACAGGAACTTCTCCTTCAACTGGAACAGGAACCTCGACAACTTCTTCTTTAGTAGGAGGTTCAACTTTAACAACAATCGATTCTAAATCAGTTAATATTGTAACTTTTTTATCTACTTTCAAATCTTTAACATATATAGCTTGATCAACTTCTATTAAGGTAGATGCATCAATAATAATTTTTTCTGGTAAATCTGTAGGAAGTGCTTCAACTTCTATTTCACTAATTTGTTGAACAACTGTACCTAAGTTTTGTTTTTCAGCAGGTGACTCCCCTTCTACTTCAACTGGAACCTTAGCAGAAATTTTTTCTGTTAGATCTACTTGTCTAAAATCAATATGAAGATAATTTCCTGTAACAGGATCTATTTGAATATTTGAAATTAATACAGACTTTCCATCAATATCAATTAATTGGGTCTCCCCTGCTTTTTTAAATACTTCATCAAATTCTTTTGCATTAACTGTTAAAGCATGTGATTTTATTTTCTTGCCAAAAATATTAGCAGGAATTAAACCTTCTTTTCTTAATCTTTTTACTTTTCTTCCAAAGTCTTCTCTTTTGGTTGATTTAAGTGTAATTTTTGTCATTTTATTAATGTTTGACTTATTTAAAAAATAATCTGGCTGAAAAATCTTTAGCCAGAGTTGTATTATAAACTGGAAGTGCCTTACCCGTCAAGGTAAGATCTTTGCTACTAATATTTACCTTTAAATTATCATCCTCTGTACCAGCTTGTTTTCTTACCAATAATCTAAACTCTCCACCTTGGTTTAACTTATTATTGGGCAGAATCCAAACAATTTGAACCTTACTAGAAGTACCTGGAAGAAGCTCTAAAAGAAAACCGATTTCTTTTCTATTACTTATTTCTGTTGTATCAAATTCTAAATCCTTGTAGTTATTGTTTGAGTCATATGCTCTAAGACTTACAACGGAAGCTTCTTGAGGAATTAATAACCTAGTGTAGCTTTTGTAATTTCCTGGTGCCCCAATTAATTTCCCTGCATTATTTTCATAATTTACTGATAATTCATGATTAATATATTCTTTGTTAATCTGCAACTTTACATCTTGAGATCTTTTAATAAAGAGGTTTGCCTTGTTAACTCCAAGGTTTGCATCAATTAAAGAATAATTATCAGAAAAGCATCTTAATCCACAACTTGTATTTGTTTCTATTTGTCCTGAAAAACCAAGGGAGGATATTGCTTCTTGAGAATTTTGATCATGCAAAAATACTTGTATATGTCTTTCTTCTAAATTTTTGTATATTTCTTTAAAAAGTAAAAAATATTTACTACTTGGTAAATTCTCTAATTCTATTATTAAGTTTTTAGAAAGAGATGTTAAAAAACTTGCCTTTTTAATTGATCCTGGAAAAAATTCACTTTCTACTTCACTTTGTGTTGTTTGATAAAGATTTTTATCATCTATAGTCTTTTTAAAATCAATCAAATTAATAGGTCCCGTAATTTTAAGTAAACTTTGTATGAAATAAAGATCAATTGCAACAACTCCATCTACCTGCTGATCAGTTTCTTTATCTAAAAACCATTCAACTTTTTGTGATGATGTTTTAAAATCTGGGTCCCAATTAGAATCTCTCAAAAACCAACCTCCTTCACCTAAATATTTTAAAATAGGCGCTGGTGGATCAACATGACCCTTAAGTTGTCCATCTGCGCTATATACATCATTTACTACAATTTCAGTTAGACGTCCTTTATCAAAGGTAACAATTGCAAATGATCCAATAAACCCTCCGGTTGGTCTTAATTCCATATTGTTTTGAAAAAGTATCAAATATTTTTTCGGTTTATCTAACCCAAATAGATTTGAAATTCTAGAAGTTAAATTTTTAAATTCATAAATCTTGTTATTTAATATGCCAATATCAATGTTTTCTTTAAATAATTTATTTCTAATATAATTTCCAATAATCCCTTCTTGTTCATTAATATCACTTTGTAAAAAACCGATGTCTGTATGGATTTTATCTAAACTCGCAGAAATTCCATTTGAATAAAATTCAAAATCATAAATTTCATCACCCATAATTTTTGATACAAAATCTTTTGTTAAAATTAAAAGTGACAAACCCTCTTCTCCCAGACTCGTAGTTTTAATCAACAAATTTGAAGTATTATAAAAAATTGGAATTCCAAAACTTAATGATTTTGAAGAATAAGAAAAAAAACTAGAAGTTTTTATTAATTTACTCGCTAACCCACTATTCTTAGTTACTAATTTTAATGATAAAAATGAGGTACCAATAGACAAAAAAATTAACGTGAGAGGAATTAAAAATATTAAAAGTATAGTAATAAATAAAATAACCAATCTTTTATAAAACTTTTTATTTAAAAAATGTTTTTTATTATTTCTTGTATTTTTATTTGGTTGGATATTATTATTTATTGGCAATAAAATTTCATTAATTTTATTTATTTTGATTTCTTTTTGTTCAGGCAGAGTTTTAATAGGACTTACAAAATTTTTTAATGAAAGTGTTTGACCAGATATACCAAACGACAGTGTCTCTTTAACAATTCTTTGAGAAACCCTCTCTAGGTTGACAGGGCCGTTAAAATCAACTTCTTTTGGAATCAAGATTACTCCGAGATTTAAATTTAAATCTAATAATTTTTGCTCATTCTTAGCATCAAGTGGATATAAAACAACAATTTTACATTCTAGATCGTTTATTAATTCTTTAATATTTTCTAAATTATCAATATCATCTAATAAATTAATTATTAAATAACCAGAATTTTTTAAATCATTTCTTTTTAAATCACTAAAAATTAAAACATCAATATATTTTTCTTTAAATATATTTTTTAAATTTTCCGACAGAAGTTTTTCTTTTGAATAAATTCCTAGTCTTAGACTATTGTCTTCCATATCTATTAATCCTATCACAACTAATAGGATGAGACTATTTTAAAATTTTCCGTAAACTTAAGTATTTAAAAGTAATTATTAAAATCTATTTTCCCGTTGAAGCTGATGCGTCCAATTCTTCATTAACCAAAGTGTCTGCTAATTCATTGTCTGATCTATAAGCCCAAACAAACTTAATTTTTAAATTATTAATAGTTAATATATCCAAAATCTTCTTGTGAAACTTTTTAAGTTTTTCACTCTTCACTTTATATTTTCCATTAATTTGTCTTTCGACTAATTGAGAGTCCAAATTAACAACTAACTCTCCTTTTAAATTACTATCAATTATCCAATTAAGGGCCATTAAAACCGCTTGATATTCAGCAACATTATTAGTTTCTATCCCTAAAAATTTGCTTTCTTTATAAACTATTTCATCGTCTTTCACTGCAACAAAAGCAGAAGCTGCTGGTCCTGGGTTTCCACGAGACCCTCCATCACAATAAATAATCATATTTTAGTATTTTACTTTTTTTTAGGAGTTAGTGACAGGGCTAAAACAAAAGTGAATAATAAAATATTTTGTTGAAGGGTTATCCAATAATGATCAGATAAACCTGTAATTAATATTGCGTATAAAGAAAATATATAAACCTTAATTCCTTTTGAAAAAATAAATGAACGAATTATTACATAAACGAATAGCATTAACCCAACAATTCCAGTTTCAGAAAAGATAAGTAAATAAATATTATGAACAGGTTGAAGTTCCCAAGAGTTTAAAAACCCATTAGAAACTTTTATTAAATTGGGAATAAAGTTGTTTAACCCAACTCCTACAAAAAAGTTTTGTTTAATCAAATGAAGTGATGATTTTAGTAATTCTATTCTATGTGAAAAAGTTCTTGACCCAAAATCAAAAAGTAAAAAGGTGTAATTTAAATGGGGATTTATATAAATTAAAATCAAAATAAATATTGTTAAAAATACATTCAAAGAAAACGTAAGTAATAAATTTGCGATAATTAAAATTGATAAGGTATAAAAATATTTTTTATTAAATAGATTTTTAAACTTTATAAAAAAAATCGAGAAAACTAATAGAAAACCGGCAAAAGAATTTGGGTGAGAAAAAAAAGCATAAGGCCTTAGCATTTCTGTTCCTAATATATTAAACGCTGATATACCCGGATCCCCCAGTCTAAAACTTCTTTCACCTAACAAATAAAATGGTCCACCAACGGTTTTTCCTAAAAGCCATTGCGCTACTCCTAAAAAGCATGCAATAAAAATAGAATATGAAAGTGGTTTAATAAAATTGTCAAAAACTTTGAAATTTTTAGATTTAATAATTACTAAACCTAGAAGAATTATTTCAGACACCTTTATCCATTTATATAAACTTGGAATTTTATATTGAGATACTAAAACATTGATAATAATAAAAAACACAAACAATAAGGTTGGTAATAATTTAAGCTTAATTTTTTTAATATTAAAAAATAATAATAAAAATATAACTATATCTGTTAAATATATTGTTGGAATTAAATAATCAATTTTAAAACCAAAAATTGCTGGGGTTAAAAAGTTAAAATGAAATCCTAATTGTGTGGGGATTAAAAAAGATAATAAATTGAATAAAAATATCACTATTTAGATTTTACTACTAAATATCTTTCTGGTTCTTCTCCTTGAGACTCACTTATAACATCTCCCCTTTCTGCTAGGTGCATATGAACAACTCTTCGTTGAGATGCATTTAAATTATAAATAGGTTGTGGTTCGTTTGTTTCAATTGCCCTATCTGCTGAAATATTTGCAAGTTCTTTCAATTTTTCTTCCTGTTTTTGTCTATAGTCCCCCACATTGACAATTATTCTAAACCACTCACCTGTTACTCCTTTTAACATAATTCCTAATATTGTTTGGATAGCATTTATGTTTTCTCCTCTAAATCCAATTAAAAGTCCTGTTTCGTCAGGAGTGGAAAGATTAACTTCGAATGTAGCTTCATCTTTTTCAACCACTTCAATTTCAGCATTTACTCCGGCTAAAGATAGTAATTTTTCTGTTAATTCTTTTATTTGATCTGTTGTTTTTACTTTGGTCATAATTATTTAGGATTTTGATTTTAACAAACCAACCTTATTAATTAAAGGGGTAAGCCCTCCCCAGCCCGATGTCTTATATTGTTGATAAATTTGAAATATAGAAAAAAGTAACCAATAAAGAGCAAGACCTGATGGAAATTTAATACCAAAAAGAATAGTCATAGCAGGAAAGGTATAAATCATTGATGATTGCATTGCTGTTGCCATATCATCAGCTTGACCTTTTGTTTTTTTAGCAACTTGTTCTTCTTTCTTAACTAGTGGAGAAGTCATTTTTGCAGAGAAAAATTGTAATAGTCCTGCCAATATTAAAATTGGGCCCGGAATTGGAAAAGGAAGGCCTGGGACATTAAACACATCAGGTTTTCTAACGTCAAGGTATAAAAATCCAGTATTTATTGTTTGTTCTTGACTAAACTTTAGTGGTTTGTATAAAAGTTCATTAAGTTTTGTCATCGCATCACCATTAACAGAAAGGGCCCTAGTAAAAACAGTGAAGAGAGAGATTAAAATAACAATTTGTAATATATAAGGTAAACATCCTGCTCCAGGATTAATCCCTTTTTGTTTATAAAGTTCAGTCTGAGCTGCCATTAGAGCTTTTTTGTCACTTCCATATTTACTTTTTAACTTATTGACCAAAGGTTCAACCTCTTTTATCTTCTTCATTGAATTCATATAAGGAGCTGTTAGGGGATTTAAAATAACTCTTAAAAATAAACTAAAACCAATTATAGCAATTCCCATATTTTGACCCAAAACTTTATAAAATAAAATAAGACCATTTGTTAAGGGTTGAATTAAACCAACTGTAAAAATATTCATATATTTATTTTTTAACTTTAAAAAAATTGTTGCAGCTTAGAATTCTTTTAAAAGAAAGCAAACCACCCTTGATGATACCATATTTTTCGATTACGACAACAGAGTATTCAGAACATGTTGGTTTAAATCTACAACCTCCTCCAAATAGATATTTTAAAATAGGGGAAAGGGTAGCTTTATAACAAAAAAGTAAAGTTTTAAGAAAAATTATAAATATCTTTCTTAAATACTTAAAAGTAGATTTAATAAATTCATAAATTCTTTGAAATAGCTTCATTTATTTCATTTTCTATTAATTCTCTATCAATTTTTAAAATTGATGGCTTAATTAAAAATATTACGTCTTGACCAGGTTTTATCTCTTTAAAATTTAATCTTATGTAATCAGAAAAAATTCTTTTAATTCTATTCCTAACCACGGCTCTTTTTGATATTTTAGTTGAAATAACAAAACCAAAAAGTGAGGGGTTTTCATCTTTTCGATCATAAACACCTAAACCAAAATATTTAAATTGAGAAAGTCTTCCATCAATTTCTACCCTAGCAAATGAGGATTTATATTTAAGTCTGTATTTTGAAGCAAGCATTGGAAAAATTAAATAATAAAAAGATTATGCGTTAACTAATTTCTTTCTACCTTTTAACATTCTTCTTTTTAAAACTTTCCTGCCATTAATTGAAGAGTTTCTTGACATGAAACCAAACTTTTTAATTCTTTTTAATTTATGTGGTTGATATGTTCTTTTTGTTGACATGAGGTGATTATAGCAAAGATAATAGATATTTACCAAGCCTTAAAATAAATATTTATTAAAATAGGAACTTTTTGCCACTTGACCAATGTGGATAACTTTTTTACTATGTGCAAGATACACAAGCTACGCTTATGCATCTTGCCCCTGCCTTTTTAATTACTCATGGAAACTGTTGATAAAGACAAGGTTTGGAAAGACACACTCGAGGTTCTCCGAGTATCTGTTTCTGATGCCACTTTTGGAACTTGGTTAACCCATACACATCTTTCTGATGTAAAAGAAACTGGGGGTAGGGTGGTTTGTGAAATTGGATGTAATTCTATTTTTGTTAAATCCCAAGTAGAACAAAGGTATTTTGGATTAATTCAAGATACTTTAACAAAACAATTTGAAAAACCTACTGATTTAACTTTTATAGTCAAACCAAGACATGAAGAAAAACAGGTAATAACAAATACACCATCTCCTCTTTTTGATCAACCTAAAATAAATCAAGAGGAGATAAATTTAGCGACAAGAAGATCAAACGTAAGACCTAGTTTTACTTTTGAAAAATTTGCAGTTTCGGGTTCAAATCAACTAGCACACGCAGCAGCTGAAGCTATTGCACAGAGCCCGGGAAATGCTTATAACCCTCTATTTATTTGGGGTGGGGTAGGAGTAGGAAAAAGCCATTTAATGCATGCTGTTGGAAACTCAATGATTTCAAAAGATACAAATTCAAAAATTATTGCTTGTACTGCAGAAGATTTTACTAATGATATTGTTGACGGGATTAGAAATAAAACAACAGCAGAAGTAAGAAAAAAATACAGGAAACTAGATGCTTTGTTTATTGATGATATTCAATTTATTGCCGGTAAAGATACGGCTCAGGAAGAATTTTTCCACACCTTTAATGCTGTAACCTCAGCTGGGGGACAAGTAATATTAACTTCTGATAGGCCTCCTTCTGAAATTAGCAAACTTGAGGAAAGGCTAAGGAGTCGTTTTGAGGCTGGTTTAATTGTAGATATTGCACCACCCGACTTTGAGTTAAGGTGTGCAATAGTACAAATTAAGGCAGAGGAAAGGGGAATTAAAATTAATTCAGAGATAGTTCAGCTTATTGCTGGAAATATTGATTCTGCAAGGGCAATACAAGGATTTATTGTAAATCTTTTTACTCAGGTTAATTTCAAAAAATTAGAATTAACATATGATGCTGTCCAATCTATTCTAGGTAAAGGTAATGAAAAAAACGAAAGAGTAATTAAATCAAATCCTGAAGATGTTATTAATATTGTGTCAAAATACTATTCAGTTGGCAAAAAACAACTTTTAGGGGAATCAAGAGCAAGACCAATTGCAAGGCCTAGACAAATGTTAATGTATCTACTTAAAACCCAACTAGGGATTCCTTATCAAGAAGTAGGAAGACTTATTGGGGGAAGAGATCATACAACAGTAATGCACGCTGTTAATAAAATACAAGAACTAGCTTCAAGTAGTGTGGACATTCAAGAGGATATAAGGGGGATTAAAAAGTCACTTTGAGGATAAGATTTAAAAGTTTTCCACTTATCCACAAATTAGATTAATTTATACACAAATCTATCCACAAGAGGTTAGATATAGTTATTAACACGAAATTATGACGAACATTAATCCCAATTGATTAATTCCTTACACATATACACCGTCCCTACTACTAGTACTACTAGTTAAAATATGATAAAAACAAACTATGAAATTAACTGTTTTACAAGAAAATTTAAAAAATGCAGTAACTACAACTTCCCATTTCATTTCTCCTAAAGCACAACTTCCAATATTAGGAAACATCTTAATTAAAACTGATAAATCAAAACTTATATTGTCTTCTACTAATTTGGAAACATCTGTTTCAACTTCAATTGGAGCAAAAATTGAAAAAGAAGGTGAAATTACAGTTCCAGGAAGAATATTTAATGATGTTATTTCAAATCTTTCTTCTGGAACAATTGAGATAGAAGTAGAAAAGGAACAAATAAAAATTACTTCAGGAACATTTAAATCAAATATTTTAGGTGTTAATTCCTCTGATTTTCCAATAATTCCTAATTCAATTGGGAAAAATGCCTTAACTCTACCTAAAAATAAGTTTTTAGAAGGATTAAATAAAACTCTTTTTGCTGTTTCAATTGACGAAACAAGACCTGTTTTAACTGGAATTCTTTTTGTATTTAAAGGCAAAAATTTACATTTAGTATCAACTGATGGTTTTAGACTATCTCAAAAAACAATCAAATTAGAAAAAGAATTTGAAGATCAAAAAATAATTGTACCCAAAACAATCCTTCTTGAAATTTCAAAACTAGGGAGTAATGATGATATTTCATTTTCTTTTAGTAAAAAAGATAATCAAATTGTTTTTGTAAGTGGGGTAACAGTATTCTCTTCAAGAGTAATAGAAGGGGAATATCCAGATTTTGAAAAGATATTACCAAAGTCGTCGGTTTTAAACGTTTTAATTGATAAAGAAGATTTTGAAAAGGCAGTTAAGCTTGCATCTGTTTTTTCTAGAGATGCAGGAAACATACTAAAATTATCAATTGACAAAAATATTTTAAAAGTAATTGCCGAAAGCTCAAATTCAGGAAACCAAGAAACTAATTTGGAGGTTAAAGTTGAAAAGAAATCTGAATTTGATGGGGGAGTAGAAATATCTTTTAATTATAGATTTATTGAAGAAGTATTAAGAGTAATATCATCTGACGATATATTAATTGAATTTGGAGGACCTAATACTCCGGGAAAGTTTATTGATAATAAAGATACAGACTTTCTTCATTTAATAATGCCTATTAAGACTTAATTTAATAAAAAGTTAAATAATTAAATTCTTATTTTTTAGAATATGCCGGTAAATAAAGTGAAGCTGTTATTTCTTTATCAAATCCTTTAACAGAAGCTACTCCTTCTAAAAGAAATACTGGTTGTAATATTTCAGAAGTCATATTTTCTTGTAAATACACTAAAGATACCTTGTCTACTGTGATATTTTTTATATCTTCAGATTTTAATTCCGGAAGATTAACATTTGAATCATTTAAACTAACCAATACTGCTTCGTTAATTGTTTCTTCTATTTCTTTATAATCCTTTATCTTATATTCAATTTCTCCTGGTTTATATTCAGAATATAAAGAGGCCTCTAAATTTAAAATCTCTCCGTCTTTGGTAAACTGAACATATATTTGTGAATTTTGAGGATTGGTTGTAAAAATAGGTAATGTTCCAGAAGATGAATATAAATTTACTTGTGTTATTTCTGCATCTTCTTTAGTGGTTTTTCTAAAATTTTCTAATCCGGCTTCTGTTTTTAAATAGACAAAGTTAGAAAACTTAAGTGAATCTTTGTTTATATTTAATTTTTCAGACAAAAGATTTATTGCAATATTTTTATAATTTTCATCCGATAATTGTTTATTAACAGCGTTGTCAATCATAGCCTTAGGATTAACAGCTGGAGTGACTTCGATTTTTCTTATTTTTGAATAAATAATTAAACTATATTTGTCACCGTTCCATATATAGATTTTCCCGTTTTTAATATCATTAAATTCCAAAGGGCTGATTGTAAAATCAAAATTTTTTGAAATTTTATCCATTTCTACTAGGGTAAAAGAATTTAAAGAAGATTGTTTAAGGTAGGAAATATTTTTCGGAAAGTTGTCAAAATCTTCCTTTTTTAAAGAAGAAGTTATTTTTAGATTATTTCCAAAATAGTTCTCAATCTTGGGAGGAGTAATAAACTGTTGTTTTGAGGTGTCTTCCTTATTTTTACTTGAAAAAACAATATAAACAGTACTAGCAATAGAAATAATTATTAATAATATAATTAATTTAGATTTAAGATTTAATTTTCTCATCTTTATAATTCTACGGTATAAATCCACAACCAATACCATCATTGGAACAACCCCTTATTATTGCCTTAGGAATAAAAGGCGGAACCATTTGTAAACCACCTTTAAATTCATAATGTAAATGAGGCCCTGTCGAATTTCCAGTATCTCCACTTGCGCCAATCATTTGTCCTAATAATACTTCTTTTCCGTTTGGTATTGAAAAACCAAGGAGATGAGCATATGTTGTTGTAATTATTTTACCACCACAACTTGAAGTAATAATCACATGGTTTCCATAACCTCCAGAACCCTCATAAGTAGTAGCTATTCCTGAATGAGTAGCTTTTACTTTTGTTCCAGTTGGTAAACTAACATCAATTGCCTCTACCCCTATATGACTATAGCCACCATCAGGCGTCTGAGTAATTTTTCCACTATCAACCGGCCAAATACTAGGACAATCATCGGGTGGGTTTCCAATCTTGACTCCGGCTGATGCACTTGATTTAACTCCACTTTGGCCTGCAGTATCTGCGGTAACTGTGATGGTATCTACAATTAATGAATCTTCAAAATTTCCTTTTGAATATTCTTGTTTATATGAAAAAGAGAAAGTTTCCCCGGGCTGTATGTCTTCAAGTGTTGTGGGAACATTGGGACTTGTTTGGGGACAATTTATTTTTGGTCCAGTTTTTACAACTCCACATTCATAAGTTAAACGAATGTTTTTTAAAACATCCTTTTTAGCTTTAATTGTAATTTTATATTCAACAGTTAGTGGTAATTCAGAATTTTCAAAAGGCCCTGGTGGAACTGGAGTTTTAGTTACTTCAATGTAAGGGTTAATAATGTTTGCAAATGTTAAGGCGCTTGGTGGAACCATATACGCCCCAGAATTAATAATAAACATAAAAAATGCAACTGTTGGAGGGATTACTAAAAGAGTGACAATTATTGGTGTAGCTATTGTAACTGCGATACTTCCAAAAATAGCTCCTAATCTTCCAAAAAAAGCACCTACCCCAACGCCTTTTAATGCTCCTATTGCATATAACCCTCCTCCTGCAATCATTGTTAAACCAATAGGTCCACCAACTAATAATCCTCCCCCTATTGCAATTACTGGTAAAACATTTTCTTTAAACTTTTTCCAATCTATTTTTTCAATTATTTTTCCCAATATCCATCCAGCGACTAAACTTATTCCTGCTGTTGCCCAAGAACCTAATCCCCCAAAAAAAGTTAAAGCTTTTGTAAGGAAACTAGATGCACCAACTGCAAGTTTTGCTCCCGCCTGTGATGTTACTGTTCCCACAGCAACTTGAGTTCCACCTTTAACTCCCATTAAACCTGCGAATTTTTGACCGAAACTTACACCAGCATATGCTACTTGTTGACCTTGGGCTGTAACTCCTGTTGTAAAACCTATTGCAAATTTACCAACAACAAATTGCGTAGGTGCAGACATAATTAATTCTGAAGAAGCAATTGTCATTTGCATCGAACCGGAAGTTAACATACCTGCTATTTGTGGATTCATTAATAGTGGTATTCCGTTTCTTGTCCATTGTGAGAGTAATATTCCTTGTTTATATCCATAAACAGCATCGATAGCTGGTAATGCTTTTGAAACTAAAGATGATGATTTTACTGCAAGTGTTGCATTTGAGGCCGGAAGATATGGAGTAACAAAGGCTGAAGTTGGAACAGAGACTTCTTCTACTGTCGCTGTCCTGTTTATTAATTTTCCCCAGATGTCTTTTAACTCTTTACCTTGTTTATATATTTCTTTTGGATCAATCTCTATTCCTTCTTCTCTTTTTTCTTCTTGGTTTTCAGATACTTGAAATTGGGTAATACTATTGTCTCCATAAAAAACTGAAGTTATGTTTTCTGAATTTAATACTGCATTTGCTCCTGCAACATTCACACTTCTTTCTGTGTCAAGTGCAATCGCAAGTGTTTGAGAACTGCTAATAAAATCCTTTAATGTCTCATAATTTGGAATTAATTTTTTAAGTTTTTCGTCGTTTATATCAGATATTGCCACAAGTGGCGATACAGGGTTCATTACAGGAATAACTGTTGGTATTTCAGAGACAGATTTATAATCTGGAAAAGCAGAGATATTCTCAGTAATTGAAAATGCTGTTTTTGATATTATTTCAGGAGTTACAACTGTTTTTATTTGTGGATCAGAGGCCTTGCTTATTGATTGGGTTATTCTCTCTTCAAAAATCTTTTTAACGGTTGCAGGATCTTTGTTAACTGCCTGTTTTAAGTTATAAAGCTCTTCTTTTTCTTTTTCAGTTAATGTAACAGTATGAATTTTTTCAGTTGGAATAACAACAATCTTTTTAACGTCCTTTATCTTTTGATCTTCAACTTTTTGTTTGTATAATTCCTGTTTCTTTTTAATAGCTTCTCTAACTTCTTTATTTGATTTTTCAATTATTTCTTTTCTTTTCGTCTCACGTGCAACAGCCTTTTCTTGTAAATTTGTTGATTCATCCTTGTTTAAGGTTGTTTTTGTTTTCTCTTCAGGTCTTGGAGCCTCTTTTGGTGTTATTTTTCTACTCTCAACTTCTTCATAAATATTTGCATATGCCTGTCTTATATTTTTTGTATCTGTTAAAGTTTCAACAAAATTTAATAGATCTTTTTTACTTGTAGTGTTTTTATAAACAATTCCAATTTCAGGAATTGACCAGGTGGTTTGGCCTTCACCATAAAATTCTTCAAGACTTAGTTCTTTGGGAAAAGATTTCTCACAAGCCTCAAGAATTTTTTGAAGTGTTTTTGTTTCAATATTATTAATATCAATTACTATCGCCATTTTTTAATTATTCTTGTTTATTCCAGGGTTTAATATTTGGGACTGTAGGTACTAAAGTTTCAAGAGGCTTAGTTGTAATTAATTTGTGTTCATCTGCGGATGCAACAACCCTAATTGGTGCATGGTGTTGTCCTGCAAAAAAAATTCCTTCACCAATGTTTGCAGCCAAAAGAAGTTGTTTTTCTCCTTCGGAAAGATAAAAAGTTTCCCCAATTTTATCTATTGCCGCAGGTGACTGCTTTAATAGAAGCCTTAATGCAGAGTTTGTAACGATTGCTTTCCCAATGTCTTGACTTAGGAAGTCTTCGATGTCCTGAGTGATTGTAGTAAGTCCTAGATAGTATTTTCTAGCTCTCTTGACAACACTCCAAAGAAATTGTGCAGTGTCAGGATATTTCATCATTTGCCATGCTTCTTCAACAACCAATATTCTTCTTTTTATATCCTTTTTAACTCTGGTCCAAATATAGTCTAAAATCATAAACATAGCGATTGGTCTTAAGGCGTCTTGCATATCTTTTACAGAAAAAACTGTAAATGGATTATTAAGATTTATGTTTGTTTGTTTGTCAAAAATCCCAACAAAACTTCCTCTCACAAACTTTTCAATTCTAGCAGCAAGGTCTAAAGCTTCGGGGGATTCCATACCAATCAATGTTTTATAAAGATCTTCAATTAATGGTGGCTCTTTTGTTTGAGTTACTGGATCAGTTGTAATCCCCTTTGCTTTATAAGTCATTATTATTGCCCTATCTAATAATGCTTCTTGAATTGGAGTAATTTGGCCCATGATAATTTTGAAAAGTGAATGTAGGGATAAGATTTTAAGACCTAATTGATTCTCTCCTTCTTCCTGAATTTGAGCAAGGTCAAAAGGATTAATTTTTGACGGGGAGTTATAGGAAAAAGAAATATATTGTCCACCGACCGCATCACAAAGTTGTTTATATTCAGCTTCTGGGTCTAAAATTATTACTTCTGTCCCAATCATTAAAGATCTAACAGCTTCTGTTTTAACAAAGTAACTTTTACCAGAACCTGATGTTGCTAATACTGTAAAGTTGGCATTCTCCAAAGAAAATCTATCAAAAATAATGAAAGATTCGTTTTGTGAATTTATTCCATATAAAACTCCTTTGTCTGAGGAAAGCTCTGCAGAGGTAAATGGAAAGGTAGTAGCAACTGAGGTTGTATCCATGTTTCTGGTGATTGAAAGGCTGTCCCTACCGTATGGAATTGTTGAAAGAAATCCTAACCGTTGATCGAGCATCGCGTGTTTTGCAATAATTAACAAAGACCCTAATGTGGATTCAATTTGTTTTGTAATATTATTTAATTCATCTAGTGAATTTGCCGATATTGTTATATAAAAAGAAAATTCATAATATCTTTCAATTCCTTTTACTAGTTGTTCTTGTAAAGACCTTGCATCTTCAAGTTTTGCTGTGGTTGATGGATCAACAATCTTTCCTCTTTCAATGTCTGTTGAAAGTTCAGCTTCCATTTCTGCAATTTTACGTCGAAGATCATCAAGAACAGATTTTCCAGCAACAGGATAAACATAAAAACTTATATCAAGTGAGCTATTAAAATTAATTATTGGTTCAAGCCAACCAGGAGCTACAAATCTTGGATATCCAGCAACGAATAATGTTTTATAGTAAACGTTATTTATTTTAATAAAATCAAAATCAACTTCAACATGTTCTGATGCTATTGCATCACAAAGGCTTAGTTCTTTGTTTTCAATAGCAAGGTTTGGGTCGGTTATTTTTGGTTTAATAATTGTGTTTGGTTCTGAGATATTAGTACCAGTAACAGATTGAATAGGTTGTTGTTCTGATGTCTTAATATTAGGAATAGGTGAGACAGGGGTATTAATGTTTTTGTCTAATTTTGTATTATTGATTGTGTTATCCATATTTTTTAATTAAATATCTTTCTTAACTGCTGGTGGTTCAGGATTATTAATTTGCCAATAAAGATCTATTAATTCATGTGTTGTTAGTTGCTTAAGTTTTAAACCAAGTCTTCCTGCTTGTCTTACTAAATGATCCCTTTTAGGAAAAAGTGTAACTTTAGCTTTTTTTAATACATATCCTTTAGGAAAAGGAAGCGGACCACTTTTAAGAATAGTTTGGGCTGATTTAGTAACACCTAATTCTAATTGATTAAATGGAATTACAATAAAAAACCTTTTTCCAAGGACAGTTTTTTTCTTAATAGATTCTGTAATGAAATCTCTGTAACTTTGAGTAATTGCAATAAGTTTAGGATTAGTAATTTTACTAGCAGCTTCATCAAAAAAATTAATATATCCTGAAATATCTTTTCTTTGCGTTCTAATCATTATTTGCATTGAAAAAGACAATGAATTTATTAAAGCTGCAAAAGCAGCCACAACTGCACCCTGTTCTTTTTCGGATAATAACCCAAAGTTTAAAGATGATGTTTCTAAAACTATTGCAGCTCCACCATCTTTATAAAGGACAATGTCATCAATTATGTCAGCAATGGGCAAATGATCTTGGGTAGTTCCCTTTAAAGGAATATCGGGTGTTCCAAAGAAAGGAATTTTTGAAATAAAACTTTTTACTCCTCCATTATTGCCTGTTTTGTTGTTGTTATTATTGTTTTTCATTTATTTTTAAAATTTTACAGGTATTCTGGTTCCTCTAATTGCAATTGGTGGAATAATTTCTCCTTTAGTTTCAAAAGAAACTGGTTCAAAAGTAAACCCTTCTTTTTCAGTTGAAATTTCATATCTACCATTGGCAAGTGGGGTAACAATAATGAAATGTCCTGCTTTATTACTTCTCAAGGCTCTAACTGGTCTTCCGTTTAAATCTTTTATTTCCAATATTGCACTTTCAATAATTTTTCTATTCTCATCCATTACCTGTCCAACAACAGTATTAACAACAATTGATGGGGAAGGAGGAGCAGCATCAATTGAAAATTCAGCTTCATTTGATGTAATTGCTTTATCCTCAGTATCTATTGTTCCTACTGCTTCCTCTTTAATTAAGCTATTAGGATTGATTTTATTTTCTTCAACAAATAATTTAGGAGCAGACCTTGTAATTACTGTTGGTATTTGAACAGGTATATTTAAAGGACCAGCCGGATTGATTGCTGGACCTACTTGTTGGGTGATAGATGTAGTGGTGGTTTTAGTAGGAATTGCTAATGTCCAAAGAGAACTAATTTTTGAGAGGAATGATTTTTCAGCCTGCTCAAGTTTATTAGGTTCAGTCTCTGCTGAAGCAGTTAATGCTTGTGTTGTTTTAATTTCAGGGGCAGGAGCATCTTCAGTAAAAAAAACAGCAGGTTTTATTGTTTTTTTCCAATTGTAGATAGTTGGAGAGTAGATTGATCTGAAAAATGCAATAATCCATTTTTCTAATGGTCTTTCTTCAAAAGGCAAGAAAGCTAGTGCAACTCCCAATAAAACAAAAAATAAAATTAAAGGCCATTTTATTATTGGGTGAAGTGGTGTGGAGTAAAAAAGCAAACTAACTAAACATCCACCAGCAACTTGAAAAAATTGCTTTAAAGTCATATCTCCTACTAATTTGAATTGATATGAACTTATTTGTTGTGGTATGGGATGTTGTTCCATAGGCAGTTACCTCTATATATAGGTTATCCTGTGAAGGAATACTTGCAATAAGTACACATTTTCACAAGCAATCGTTTTTAGATATTTAATAAAAAAAATGGTAGAATTCATCTATGCCCGAAGACATGTCAAAAGCAGAAAGTTATATACCAGAATCAGCAAGATCCCTTAAATCTATTAGTGCTCCCCAAGAGAATATTGATAAATTTAGAAACATTAAGAATGCTCCTAGAAATTTTCTCAATGAAGAAGAAACCGACCCACATATCAAAGAAATGGAAGCAGCTTTTATTAATGAGAATTTGGAATGGGGGAGTAGGAGTGCAAAACAAGATAGAATAGCTGCAAGATTGTTGGATGCAGAAACTCCACAAGAAGTCGCCCCCTGCATAGAAGCACTTAGAAGATTTGAAAGTTGGGATTTTCAGGAAGCAATAAATTCTTATAGATTCCAGTCACTTTTAGGTTTAGCCTTAGATAATTGGGAGGCTTATAAATTATCTCACGAAGACATTATTAGTAATGGCATTGTAAAAGGCGAGATTGACAAAAATGGATATATAAAAAATGGAGGAGAAATGAGATTTAAAGGTTATGAGGTAAGAATTGAAAAAGAAAAGATTGAAATAAAACAGGCTAGAAGAAAAGGAACATATGAAGAAGATGAAAATGGTGAAAAAATAAATAATAAAAATTGGGTTGAGTGGGAGATAGTTGATCAAATTCTTGAAAAGCCATGTTTTGAATCTGAAATCAACAGGTTTGCTTTAGCTGAAGCGAATAAACAATTAATGCAAACAATGATTGTCGGTCAAAAGCTTCATCAAGAGACTGGTATCTTTGATGCATATAGGGCCGCGCTTGAAGAACAAGTTAAATTACTTTATACAAAACAAATAGGGTTAACAAATTCTCAGTTTGAATGGTTTTTTAGAGCAGCGGATATTGATAAGATTACGCCAGAGAAAAGAGAGAATAGAGAGTTAGGAGAAAAAAGGGACAAAGCAATGAGAATTATGAGACTTGTTGGTATGTCTGAAACAAAAGAGAAGATGGAAGATTTTCTTAATAAAACTTTCGTATTAGAAATGATTTTAGATAATAAAACCACAGATAGAGTATTAGATTTAGCCGGAAGTAAAATTACAAAAATGGATAATGAAAACGATATCCAATATTTTGAAAGGAAATTCATAATAGCGGCAAAGTTTTTGATTGGAGATGGATTAAAAATTAATTATGAAAAAAAGACTAATTCAGAAGGAAATAAAGAAATAGTTAGACAATATAGGGTCGATGGGTGGTTAAGTGCAGAAGAAAGAGGTGTAAATACTAATGTTTTTAGAGAATATATAATAAATGGGGAAAATAAGAAACATAAAAAGGGAGCGGATGCTATTAAGTTTGAAACAGATGTTCTCAAAGTGAGAGGATTTGTAACAGCAGATGGAAATACTTTCTCAAGAGGAGAAAGAGACCTCCAAAGTTCTATGTTAGGTAAATTATCCTTATTGATTGGTGATGAGTTTGCTGTAAGAGATGCAGACAGAATGATGTGGACAAGGGGAGGAAAAGATGAGTTGGGTCCAGAATTTTATGCTTTTAAACACACAATTGATAGAAATGGAGGCATCATTTATTCAAAGGATCAAAATGGAAATCTTATTCCAGATTTACCAACAGGCGAAGAACTTATTGAGGCATGGAATAAGTATCCTAATGATGAAGAATGGGCAAAGTGGGCTAAACCAATTTTAAAAAGATTCTCTTTACCTGGTGAACCTGTTGGCTCTGATTTATCAAAGATTTTTTGGACATATCTATACCGACTTAAAGATCAGTTGAATGAAAGGCCTACTGGATTACTTTTATCTACTGATAAAGTTCCACGACTCGCACAAAGTTTGTTTAGTTTAGCAAGAACGTCAGTTCAAACAACATATCTAAATAAAGAAGGGGATG
>Ga0172379_10002144_pt1 | contig 36196 bp, 28 predicted proteins | sample GrowelOW334metaG_FD_119756 | JGI IMG/M metagenome (GOLD analysis project Ga0172379, IMG submission 119756) | Groundwater microbial communities from an aquifer near a municipal landfill in Southern Ontario, Canada - Groundwater well OW334 metaG | ecosystem: Environmental > Aquatic > Deep... | reverse complement strand
GCTCTATCTTTTTATTGATTTCATTGATGTTAAGCGCACTCTCTGTCAGCGATTTTCGGGGAGTTGTCTCACGCTTCGAAAGCTGTCGCTCGATGATAAAAAGCTTGCGCCTAAGCTCAGTTCCGGATATCCCTGCCTCGCCATAACAATGTTTCGGAATGCAAAAAAGAGAAATAATAGTCCCTATTAAGATAATTACATGGATGCTTTTTACTTGAACTGCACGGCCACAACCGCACCCGACAAATACCTTACTGGAAGCATCCAGAGACATGTGTTACACCGGTAAATCTATCGATTAAGACCGAATCCGAACACCCGCATCCGGTCAAAGTATCTGCAACCCGCCAAAAACACTATTCAGTCATAACGACCGCTCTTTTACAAGATAAGAAAATGCTTTGCGGAGAATTATATCACGAAAATCAAACCAAAGAGAAATGTTTTTTGAAAAGCTTCGCCGCAACTTGCTTTCGACTGAAGATAGCGACTAATATTGATTTTCCATCATTCAGCTAACGTCGCCATGTTCACCCAGTTTCATATTGCATAATATCATGATGACACGCAGTTGATATTTTATTCTAAGAAGGGGTTTTGCCGTCGATTACATTGCGCACTGAGTTGCAAAACTCAGCTACGCTGAATGGCTTTTGCACGAATCCTTGTATGCCTTCCGCCATAAGCTTTCCGGCCTTTCCGTTGATGCTGTAGCCGGATGACAGGACGACCTTGACATCTGGTTTCATTTTCTTGATGGCTTGGTAAACATCGCGTCCGTCCATATCAGGCATTATCATGTCCAGCACAACTAGGGCGATGTCCTTGCGGTGTTTTTTGTGAAGCTCCACGGCTTTCTTTCCGCTGTTGGCAAGCAGCACAGTATAGCCCGCTTTCTTCAATATTCTGCCAGCAAGTTTGAGCACTGCCTCCTCATCGTCAACCACAAGGATTGTCTCCGTTCCGGTTTGAACGACGGGGCTGCTGAACATTTCAGAAGTGTCTTCAGAGCCTGCTTTGGCGCAAGGCAGATATATCTTGAAGTTGGAGCCTTCACCGAGTTCGCTGTAGACATTAATGAAGCCGCCGTGGTTCTTAACAACACCGTAAGAGACGGACAAGCCAAGACCCGTTCCCTTCCCGGCTCCCTTAGTTGTGAAGAATGGCTCGAATATCCGGGTTCTTACTTCATCGATCATACCAATTCCCGTATCGGCGATTTGAATGAGACAATACTTCCCCGGCGCTACGTCTATATTTTGTTCAGCGTATGCATCATCGACAACAACCTGTGATGAAGCGATGGTCAGCGTGCCGCCGCTAGGCATCGCGTCGCAAGCGTTGTTGCAGATGTTCAGAAACACTTGGTGCATCTGATTGACATCTATGTTGACAACCGGCAGATTATCTTCCAGCTTCGGCTTTATCACGATTTTTTTAAGTATGCTCCTCTTCAACAAGCCAACAATCTCTTCCAGTACAATGTTGACATTTACGTTATGCACATGAATTTTCTCTTTTCGCGCGAACGATAACAGCTTCATTGTGAGGTCTTTTGCGCGCCCTGCGGCATTCTCGATATCTGTCAGGCTTTCCGCCAGCATGCTGTCGAGCGGCATATCCATCCGCGCCAACTGGGCATTGCCCATAATTATCGCCAACATGTTGTTGAAATCGTGTGCGACGCCGCCTGCCAACGTGCCTATGGCGTCCATCTTCTGCGCTTGAAGCAGTTGTTGCTGGAGAGCTTCTCTCTCCGATTCCGCTCGTTTGGCATCAGAGATATTGCGGATCACGTGAACAACCCTTTGCGTCTTTCCTGAGGCATCCGGAACAGGAAAAGCTAAGATGTTGAATACTTGATTATCAAGATGCCTTTCCTGTCGCTCAATACTCGTCGATTCCCCTGAATCAAACACATTGCAAGAAATGCAGAATTCAGGGACAAAATCCATTCCATGAATCAGAGCATGGCACTTATGCCCCTCCCCCACGCAGGATACGCCAAGCGTTTTTTTAGCTGCGGCGTTGGCTCGTATGACCGTTCTGTTCTCGTCGATCAGAAACACCATGTCGCTGATCGAGTCAAAAGTGGACTCCCATTCGTAGGAGGCCAAGGCCAAGGCCTCTTGCTGAAGTTTTTGCTCCAGCTTGCCGCCCACACATAAGGCTGCCATACTGAATATCGATTCCACAATTCCGACATTCGCAAAAGGCTTCCGCCCCGCAGCCGCTATCAGCCCGATCTGTTTTCCATTTGAATCCCGTAAAATTGCCCCTAAATAGCTTTCGGCATTGATTCGCCGCAGCAGTGCATCGTCTGGATACATGCTGCGCGCATCTTGGGGAAAAGAAAGCGGCATTTTCCCTTCTATATCGCCGAACGGAGTGTCTTTCAGCGTGAATATCACATTGTCATCAAACCTTCCGTCGATGTAGATTACCTCGGTACGCGCAGTCAATCCATCAGCTTGCAGCCGGGCTATGCAGACAAAGTCCATTTCCAGATTCCCCGCCAAATACCTCGCCAGTGATTGAAAATATTTTTCGCCCGAAGCTGTGTTGCCACAATACAACATAAACTCCGATGCATCTTTAATCCGCATTCGCTCCGGACTGTCTTGGATACCGCTAATAACGTCCTTATTGTTATTCATATTCAAGCCGTGACCTCAACGAGATTAGAGACAATATGATCGATTTCAAGGCGTTCAACTGAATAAACGATAAAACACATTGAATGCCAATGTGTATGGAAAAAAAACTACTATCTTTCCAATATATGCAGGCAGAACAGATACCGAGTAGAATATTGGACAGATCAAAACCGCGCCAGTTCCGAATATATTCATTAAAAGCGAACCGTGACTCGTGTCTTTCGCAGCTTTTCCGATCAAAATGCCGAAAACAGAAAACAAACTCGACGTGATCAGAACCGCCACGATTACCCCAAATGAGTATTTGAAGGAGAATCCGGATATCTTCAGAACCGCTAACAAAACATTAACATTGACAAAAGACTGGACAACCGAAACTATTATTATTCCTGCGTAATAAATGTATTGATTCATCGGCAGTGTTTTTAACAGTTGAATCTTTTTTTGAAACCTGTCTGTCATTATCCAGTAAGCAGTCGCATTTATTGATACGATAGAAATCGAGAGCACAGAAGCTCCAGCTACTAACCTCAAAGGGTCGCTATGGTTGCCGAGAATCTTTATGAAAAATATTGAACCTACAGGAAAAAATATCGAATACAGAAAAAACCACGAAAACCAGCTTTTTATTTGAAGAAAATAAATCTTCGAAATTGTGATTGCCTGAGTAACTAACATTTGCCAGCTCCGATCAACTCAAAATATACGTTTTCCAGAGAAATGGTCGCTAAAGAAAAACCTTCAATTCTTTTCTTTTGGATAAAATCAACTGCTGTCTGAATGTCATCAAAATATCGCACTAAATGAGAATCAGCGTTATCGTTTCTTTTCATTTTCAATTCGAAACGGTTATTCAAGGAAGATCTAAGCGATTCAATTGTGCCTACGTGTATTAGCCGGCCTTCTGAGATAATTCCAAATCTGTCGGATAAATACTCTGCTTCTTCAAGTTGATGCGTTGTCAGCAATATTGTTGTTCCTTCCTTTTTCTTTCTTCTGAGAAGGTCCCATACATTTCTTCTTGCTTCCGGATCAAGGCCGGCGCTCGGTTCGTCTAAGATCAAGATTGGAGGATCACCGAGCAAGGCTATTGCCAAAAGAACCTGTTTTTTAAGTCCAAATGACAGTTCTCCGACTTTTTTCTCCTGGTGTTTTTCAAGTTTTAAATCACTTATCACATCCGGAACGCCGTAGTTAACACCGATGTTTTTCAAGCGTGAAAAGATTTGAATGTGCTGCTTCGCAGTCAAATGCTCGTACATTCCGCACTCTTGCGGCATGATCCCCATGAGTTTCTTTGCTTTAGCCGGTTTAATCGTTACGTCGACATCAAAAACGCAAATACAGCCGCTCGTGGGTATCAGTTCCGTTGTGATTTGCCTGACGAGCGTTGATTTGCCTGCGCCGTTGGGCCCTAAAAGACAAAAAAATTCACCTCGCTTTATATTCAAATTAATGTCGTTATTCGCGATTATATCGGTAAAGAATGTTTTAGTTAATTTCGTTATATTGATAGCGGACATTTGTTTTTAACTTTCGACTTTTTTTATCTAAGATCACGGCCTCTATGAGCCGTCAAACAGTATTTGAAACCATCGAGATAATCTTCATTACATCATCATCGGAAGAATAAGTTATCGGATCAGTTTGAATTTCATCTGATATCTTGTCAGGTTCTTTTTCAAGTTCCAAAGTGAATCGCGCAAGCTTCTCAAGTTTCTCCGGCGTCAAAAAGCCCTCCGTGTATAAGCATTTGAGGTATCGAATCGTTTGAACAAAAAGAGTTTCGCCACTCATGTTAAACCCGCTTTCAAATGTGTTTATTTTGCGCTGATTTGAGAGCCTCACAGACTTTTTTTCGCGCTTTTTTTCGCGCTCCTGCATCATATGATTCAACAAGTCCTAAAACGATATTCAATAATATCCGCTTACGGTCTCTTGGCAGGAGTCTATACATTTCAATTAGGGACTGCTCGTCGGAAACTGGGCTACTATGGATATCATTGAGCTTTGTTTCATCTTCAAATGTTTTCTCAGCGATCACAATCATGTCAACTTGATAGATTCTTGAAAAAATGAAGGCTGCTCTAAAAGATATACCCCGTTCATTTCTCTCAATTCTTGAAATTGTTGTTTTGTCCAAATAACTATTTGATCTTTCCACAACATCTCGTATGCTAAACCCTGACCGCATTCGAATGTCTTTTAAATATTCACCAGTTGTCATCGATGCTTATCCAGCAAAACCTTTTATATTTGTCTCTGTAATGAATAGTGCAATTACCATGCCGAGTTAAACGATCTGGGAAAATAGCTTTATATGGCTATGTTTTAGGAGCGGAACACCTCACGCAATAACGAGGCGCCATAAAAAGAGGCAACGCAGCCACAATATGTGGCACTTATTGGCCGATGATCTTTTGCCCGAGGCCGCCATAATATATTGCGCGCATTGCCAATTAATATGGCGTTAATAGAACGCGCTTATTTGTGGAGCAGCTAATAATAAACGTTATTTTGTATAAATTATCGCTTGGCAAAGAATTTGTCTCTTATTGGTTGAGGTGATCACATGAGACAGGAAAAAGTCAGTTTGAGAAGAATCGAAAGGGAAGATGTTCCGTTGCTCTGCAAATGGAACAGAAATCAGGAGCTTGGATTTTTCTATGCTTTTACAAATAACAAATCAAGGGCGGAGTTTGAAAAGTTTTACGAAGCCAATCTGGAAGATATTTCTCTTCAGGATTATCTGATTCTGTGCGGCGAAGAAGAAGCACCAGTTGGATTTTGCGGCATTAAAGACATAAATTGGATAGATAGATCCGGTGAAGTATTCGTTTCCGTATGCGAGAAAGACGCGCGCGCTAAAGGTGTTGCGGCCACGGCTCTACTTTATCTTGCCATCACCGCATTCTACGAAATGAACATGAACAGAATTTACGGAAAGGTCGCCTCGAATAATAAACGTTCAGGGACCCTAATGGAGGAGTGCGGGCTGACGCACGAAGGCACTCTCAGGGAAGCTCATTATCACCACGATCAATATTATGACATTCACATATATGGTCTTCTTAAGAGAGAAGCCGGGCCACACTTGAATGCCGCTCTGACGAAGGTTCTGAATCACTTCTCTGACGGATGCACAGATGAGTCCATCGAAAGAATAAAAACGGTAATAAATAAACTCGGCGCAAAAACCGATATAACCCTAGGGGTTTGTTAGCGCAATGAATTCAATACGGCGTTTTCGGAAGGAGGTGATATGAATGAAAATCATCAAAAAAAAGAAGGTTGTGAAAAATCCCTGCGTAAGTTTTAAATAAATGAAGGAAAGCAAAACAATTTTGCCCCTAGGGTTATTTTTTTTATGAAACTATCTCCATATTGCAAAGTTTACAAACATTCTTCACAGCCTGTGCTATTCAATCTTCTAACGCGTGAGGAAATGTGGATTGATGATGAGCTTCACGATACGCTTAGAAATAGAGAGTTCAAAAAGGTCAATGGGGAACTCGAAAAGGAGCTATATGATTCCAGCGTTTTAGTCCATGACGATTTTGATGAAAAGCAAAGCTTGCAAAAACTTTGGGAAAGCGAGACTCGCCGACGAGACACGCTTGAAGTTACTTACGCCTTAACATTTAAGTGCAATATGAAATGCAGCTATTGCGTCCAGTCCGAAATAAAAGAAGAATCTGAATGTACATGCAATGTTTTTGTCAGATGGTTGAGCGAGTTGCTGAAAATCAGAAAACCCAGATGTTTTCATTTGACATTTTTCGGCGGCGAACCGTTGTTAAAAAAACAAAGCATCACAACTATTGCCGCATCAATTAATCTGTTATGCAAAGAATTGAATATCGAGTTCGAGTTTGGCATTACCACTAACGGAACACTGATTAATCCTGTTGACATAATTAAATGGAAATCATTCGGTTTGAAGAACCTCGATGTAACTGTTGACGGCGAGAAAGACACGCATGATGGGAAACGAGTCTATAAAGATGGAACCGGCACTTTTGACGATATAATTAAAAACTTGAAAAAATTAAAAGGCATATTGCCTGTTAACCTGATATGCAATTTAGCGCCAACCAATGTGTCTCACGTTGAATACCTCGAATACCTGTCAGAGCAAACGAACGAAATCGAAATAAAAAACATTCGATTCAAGCCATATTACGACAAATCTGTTGGCGGATGCTTTTTTGGCGACTGTCATATTGGCGCGATGGAAGAAATTATGAGTAAAGCGCATTCTCTATCGCTTCCTGTTGAAAGAGAGTTTATTTTTGGCCCTTGTGGATATTTTGATAATAATTTCTTTGCCGTCTCTCCCTGTGGCGACATTTATCCATGTACACCTTTTTTCGGAAAGAAGGAGTTTGCGCTTGGAACAGTCTGTACGGACGAAAAACTTGAAAAAACGCATTCATTAGAAGATAATTTATCCGACGAATGTCTGTTTTGTTCATTTTGCCCCGTTTGTTTCGGGGGATGCCGATTTGTTTCATTAATAGAAAAAGGAGATGTATCATCAACATCCTGTGAAAAACGGTTTTTTCAGAGTAACTTCGATAATATTTAAATCTATCATTTTCATTCTTATATGCAACTCAATAATCACTACTCAATCACTGTCCTCAAACTATGGCGGCACTCTGAAAATTGCATATAAAGACGAACCGCCATCTCTGAATCCTCTTATCGAGATGTCAACAATCGGAGCGACTTTGAACAACATTATTTTCGACGGCCTAATTACATTGACCCCTTCGGGACGCGTTCTTCCAAGGCTTGCGAAAAAATGGTCCGTCTCAGACGATGGTCTCGCTTGGACTTTTTATCTTAACAAAAATGTGAAGTTCCATGACGGCGTGAAACTTAAAGCGGAAGACGTTAAATTTACATATGACAGCTTGTTGAAAAGCCGCGACTTTAAATGGAAAACGGTTTTCAAGAACGTCAGTTCAATAGAGATTATTGATGATTACACCGTCAGGGTGAAACTCAAAGCGCCCAGTTCAAATTTTCTTTCAGGGCTCTATTATATAGGTGTGGTTCCGAAGCATATACTTGAGAAAGATCCTTACAATAACATTGAATTTAACCGCAAACCCATTGGAACCGGCCCTTTCAAGCTGGAGTCGTGGAAAAGCGGCAAAGAAATATTGCTCTCCGCTAATGATAAATATTTCAGAGGGCGCCCATATCTCGATCAAATTAGACTATTGAGAATCAGCGATTCCTCAGATATATGGAGACAGCTTGAATTGGGCAAGATAGACACCGCATACAATGAAATGACTGCCGAGGACTTTCAGTTATTGAAAAGAAGTCCGATCATCTCGATTTACTCTATCAAAGACTATATGAATTACGCAATTACTTTTAACTTAAAAAATAAAAAATTCCATGACGAACGGATACGGATCGCGTTAAGCGCAGCTATTGATAGAAAAGAAATAATCGATAAGGGGCTCGGCGGTAATGGCGATGAGTGCAACGGCGTATTCAGTCCCGGTTCCATCGATTCGCCATCGAAAAACCAATATGATCCCGAAATGAGCTTGGAATTGCTCCACAAGATGGGATACAGAGACACGGACAAAGACGGAATACTTGATAGGAATGGAAAAAAGCTGTCATTCAACATACTTTTCGATTCCAACAATATTCTGAAGAAAGATGTTATTCTAATAATTCAGAAACAGCTAATGGAAATAGGCGTTGAAATCACTGCGAAAGAAGTTCCGGTTCCTGAGATTTTTTCAAGAGTTCTTGTTGGGAACTATGAGCTAATCTTCAGCAACTTTTCAACGTATTTAGACATGTCGGCGCTGTCGTGGAATACTGAAAGCATAAGGGCGGGTTACAACCTTTCTTATTACAGCAACCCCAAAGTTGACGCTCTGTTCGAGAAATTAATGGCTACGGGCGATCCTAATCGCAGAAAAGTGATAATGACGCTTATTCAGAAACAAATGACTCTTGACGTAGCCGGGATATTTCTTTTTACAAGATATAACCTTGTGCCTATGAACAAGCGGATTCACGGGTTCAATCCCGCCTCCGATCAATTCATTTGGGAAATGGCGCGGAAATTCTACATACAGGATAAAAAACGAAAATAATGAAGTTGTTAAAGTCAAAAATTCTTTATAGACTTCTTCTTGGAATCGTTCCCGTAACATCGATTATTTTACTTTTAGCATCCCTGCTTGCGAATTATCTTCTTAATCGGATGCTCGAAAGATATGTGCCTGATTCAAATATCAAGGCAGCGGAAATAGTGGCTTTGAAAGTTTCTGAATTCATCAATATTGCTACGGTTTCATTGTCATCTGTGAGCGAACCCATTGCTATAGAACAATCTGTCTATAAAAAAAATCTCGTGCTTAAACAACTGCTGATAAAAAATGCAAACTTTAAATATTTATATAATATTGGAACAGATGGCAAAGAAATTGCAAATACAAGTATAGATTCAAATATGAGGATGCATATGTTAGCAGGATACATAAAGAATTCACTTGAAGGGTCCGATAGTGTTTCTAAAATTAATCTTTTGAAGGACAATATTCCATATTTGGAGGTGTGTGTACCTGTAACAAAATGGAGAAAAGCTGTCGGCGCATTGTGCGGAGAAGTGGATTTTAGGACAGTTTGGCAAATTCTTGATGAGACGACCATTGGAAAAACTGGTTACGCGGTGTTAGTGATGCAAAACGGTGAATACTTATCTCACCCGGACAAAAGAAGGGTGTTAAAAAATGAACGAATCTCAACAAAAACCTTTTACAAAATGAAAAATGCGAAAGGGAGCTTCATCTATACTGACTCCAAAGGTCGTGACATTCTTGCTACATATTCAACAATTGAAAATATCGGCTGGAGAGTGGTGGTTTTGCAGGATTCCGCAGAGGTATTTCAAGAATGGCTGGCCATGAAGAAATATTTTATTCTTTCAACAATATTTCTGATAGCTGCGATGGTTGTTTTTGTCTATTTTGTTTCGCGACAGGTAACACGGCCAATAGAAGAACTCACAACCGCAACGAAAATCATTGGTGCAGGAAATATAACGCATATCATACAGGTTAACGGCAATGATGAAACCGCTGTTTTGGCTAAATCCTTCAATAAAATGGTCAAGGAATTGAATCTAAAACAAAAGATGCTTATTCATGCGGAAAAGCTCTCGTCTTTAGGGCAGTTTGCCGCAAGCATCGGCCATGAAATAAAGAATCCTTTAGGTGGAATCTTGGGTTATGTTCAGTTGTTGAAAAACGAAACTCAAAAAGAACGAGTTGTTGAATTCGCGAAGGATATGGAAGTTGAAATCAGGCAGATTCAAAAGATAACCGAAAGGTTATCGACCATGGCAAGACAAAAAGATTATCAGATAGAAGAAATGAATCTCAATTCAGTCGTCGAAAGATGTATGAATTTGCTGGAACACCACTTCACGAGAACAAAAAGAATCAAATTGAATATTAATCTCGAAGATAATCTCCCTGAGATGAATGGGGATAAATCATACCTTCAACAGGCGGTTGTGAATCTGTTGCTCAACGCAAGCGATGCGAGCGCTGAGAATGGCGAGATTAATATTTCAACATGGCATGATAACAATAGAATATTTCTTCAAATTGAAGACTGTGGGACGGGAATAAACGAAAAAGACATTGAAATGATTTACGAGCCCTTTTTTACAACTAAATCGTCCAGCCAAGGAACAGGCCTCGGTCTGTATATTACCAACGAAATAATCAAGCTTCACAATGGAACAATCGAGGTTGAATCAAGAAGAGGCGTTGGAACGAAATTCACTATTTATTTCGATGTATAACATTTGACAGCGAGGGGATTATGCAGCAAGAAAGCATCTTAGTAATAGACGACGAAATATCCATCAGAAAGACTATTCGTATTTTACTTGAGTCTGAAGGATATTATGTAGATACTGCGGAGAATGGATCAGAGGGATTAGAAAAAATTTCGGCTTTTGATTTCAACGTGGTTTTATTGGATTTAAGGCTCCCTGACATGAGCGGCATGGAAATACTTCAGCGTGTGTTTTGCGAAGGGCACGATCTGGTCGTAATTGTAATAACCGCCCATGGTTCAATAGATTCGGCTGTCGAGGCAGTCAAATCAGGGGCATTTCACTATGTCACAAAACCGATAGACCATGAAAACCTAAAACTTTTAATCAGAAAGGGATTAGAAAAGAAAAAGCTGATCAAAGAGAATTTAATTCTTCGGGATACGCTGGACACCAAGGGCGCATTTTCAGGAATTGTCGGCCAAAGCAAACAGATGAAGGAATTGGTTGAGTTGGTTAAGCTTGCGGCAAAATCCGATAAAAACGTATTAATAATCGGGGAAACAGGAACAGGAAAGGAAGTTATTGCCGACGCAATTCACTTCAATAGTAACAGAAAAAATCATAACTATATGAAAATCAATTGCGCGGCTTTACCGGAAAGCCTTCTTGAAAGCGAAATATTCGGATACGAAAAAGGAGCTTTCACCGATGCAAAAAATCGAAAAAAAGGAATATTCGAACTCGCGGACAAGGGATCAATCTTATTGGATGAGATTGGCTGCATGTCATTGAATACACAGGCAAAACTTTTACGCGTGATTGAATATCAGGAAGTAAGACGTCTGGGAAGCGAAAAAGGATTCAAGGTTGACGCCAGAATTATTTCTTCAACCAATGAAAATATAGAAGAAGCAATCGAGACAAGAAAATTCCGCAAAGATCTTTACTATCGAATGAATGTCGCCAGAATCGAGATACCTCCCCTCCGTGAAAGGAAAAATGATATTGTCCATTTTGTGAATCACTTTATAAATAAACATAGCAGGATAGAAAAAAAGGAAGAAATAACAGTAAGTCCTGAAGCAATGGAAGTCCTTGTCGATTATGATTGGCCGGGCAACGTAAGGGAATTGGAAAACGTCATCCAGAGAGCTTTTATGTTTGATGTTGAAAAAACAATCGGCCTTGAGCATTTGCCGAAAGAGATATTCCATAAAGCTATGGCGGTTTCCATAAAGCTTCCTGACGGCGGCGCAACGCTGAAAGATATAACTGAAGAAGCGGTGAAACGAGCGCTTGAATTAACGAATGGAAACAGGACGAAAGCAGCGCAGATTTTGGGAGTGAATAGGGAATCGCTTAGAAGGTGGCTAAAGAGCGACCCCAAGAAGGAAGATGCGTGAAATGAAAGAGATTTTGCTGGTCGGCACCTCCCAAAGCATATATGAATTCATGTCTCATATTATCATGGGGTTTAAAGGCAATTGTTCACATGCGGAATCCATGTTTAACGGGATCGAAAAACTCTACTCTAATAAAATTGATGTTATGGTTATATCGTCGATTATTCTGAAAAATGATGGTGTAAGGTTCCTTGATTTTGTAAAAGAGCATTTTTTAATAGATAAAATAATAATTTCACTTGATAATGGGATTAGCAGCCTTCAACACATTCCAGAAGGAATTCAAGTTGTTAACACAGACTCGCTTGAAGACTGCGGAGTTTTAATTTAGTTAAAGTTTCCTATTATTGACGCTTTAATAAACATCCCATACACTTGGAATATCACAGGCAAATATCCCAAATAAGCTTTTAAACAACAGTGTTTTTATCAAAAATGCTTTCGATATTTTCGCGGGCAATTTTAGATTACGATTCTTGCAATTATTCAAAGTCGGTAAACGCCAAATACGACATTGACAAGGAGCGGACAAGCAATTATATTTAATTTATTGCTATTCTGTGCGTTTTATGCAGGTAAGACAGTGTTTAAATTGTCAATTCCTGCTTTCAACCAATTAATATCAAGTGTTGATGTCAAAGTAAGCGCATTATTCAATATCATTTCATGAAATATTTCGAAAAACAACGAAATATTTAATAAGCAGACGGCTGTTGGCTAAAATACTTGTTGTAGATGATAATCAACAAATTCGCGCTATGCTTACACGTTTTTTCAGCAAGCATGGTCATAATGTTGTAGCAGAAGAAAAACCTGCAAATGCGCTCGTTTTTCTTAATGATAATTCATGCGATCTCGTAATAACTGATATCGAAATGCCGGGTGGGATAAATGGATTAGAACTTACAAAGCGTATCAAAGACAAATGGAATATTCCGGTGGTTGTCATATCAGGAATCGCCGATGAAGATGTTGAAACGCTTGCAATGATTGCAGGCGCGGAAGACTTGATTAAGAAACCAATTGAACTGAAATATTTACTTGCGCTTGTGAATAGTCGACTATCGAGGATCGAGCGATAGCTGTTGATAAACAGAACCTTAGACAAGGAGATTCCAAATAATGACTGTCGGAACATATCTTAGAAATCTCAGGGAACAGAACGGCTATACCATGCAGAACATTGTTGATATGGTTGACGGGCAGATCGATAAAACAACAATCAGCCGTGTGGAAAACGATGAACGAAAGCCGTCATTGTTAACGGCTTATCTTCTTTCCCAACTATATGATTTAGATATGAAGGACATTGCGATTCGGACGTGTGGAAAAGTTATAATCAAGAAATAAAATGATCTGAAACAAGCGCGCAATTTTGCGGATGTCATTTTGAATGCTTATATTGTCCACATTATGAATGTTTTATGATGCTCAAACATTTCATAGGCCAATGTGACCTTCGCCCGCCACTTCACGTTCCGCTCTATTGCTGTTTCAATCCACGCCCCCGCGTGGGGGGCGACCTTCTCAGATATTCTTATTTCTGCGAGAATTTTTTTACCCTGTCCTGTATGTGATCAATGACTAATACTTCCGTGTTGGATATCACATAAACGTCGGTCGCCGCCCTAAACTGCTCGTGCATATTGCCGGGGCCTCCGAATTTATCGATAAAAATTCCGTCTGCGGTATAAACCGACACATAATTAGCCTGCTTATCAGCGACAAATATTCTGCCGTCAGGGCTGATATGTATTCCGGCCGGGCTGCTGAACGACCCGGCGCCTATAGAGCCGATCAGATTGCCGCTCGAATCGCGACGCTCAATGATTTTTTGAATGGAGTTCGTCACCAGCATTTCGCCGGCCGCGTTAACCGCCACTCCCGCCGCGCCCGCCGGAATGTCCCATTTGCCGAGCAGTGTTCCGGACGCGCTGTATTTCGCGGCAAAATTCGACGGTCCGGCGCCGCCGGATGCCACGGCATAAACATTCCCCGCAGCATCAAGGCCGATCGACACAACATTCGCGCTGGCCCAACTAAACTGGTAGTCGCCGTTTGTGTTGAAAGTCTGAATGCGCTGGTATTTGTCTGTGACATATAGCAACTGATTCGCGGGGTTGAACATGATGCCGCGCGGCTCAGTCATCAGGCCCGGCTGGTTGCCGGCGGAGCCCCATTTCTTTATGAAATGGCAATCCTTGTCGTATTTTTCAATTCTATTGTTGCCGGTGTTCGTGACATAGAAATTGCCGGCTCCGTCAATCGCAACCTCATACGGGGTGTAGAGTTCCCCGTTAGGCGTCGGCGCGCTTGTGTGCGGCGGGATGTTGTTCCCGCAGTCGAAGTCGTAAGTGTAAGGTTTCGGACCCGCCGCGATGGAGCAGGTTTCCATCGAGTTCGCGCTCTCGTTAACCGGTATCTCGCTGTCAAGCGCTGTCATTACGTAACAGTAATTGGTTCCCGGAACAACCGCAGCGTCTGTCCACGCCGCGACTGTCGACAGGTCTTTAACCCATGTGTACGGCCCTCCGGATGTGGTGGAGCGATATACTTTATAACCTGAAAGATCGGTCAGAGCAGAGGCGTCCGTATTCTGAGTAGGCGCCGTCCAGTTCAGCGTTATTCCGCTCGGAATTGCGGTTGAATTCACCGGGTTTGGCGGCCTGGGGATCGTCGGTGTGATGCAGTTATTTAATATCAATGCTTCGTTGGAATAAGCGCTTTCGTTGCTTATAGAGCCATAAAATGCGGTGACGACGTAGTAGTAAGTCGTCACGGTCACTGTGGAAGAGTCTGTATAAGGATTCAACGCCGGCGCGGCGAGCGAAGTATAAGGCCCGCCGGAAGTCGCCGAGCGGTAGAGAATATAGCCGGTCGCAGTAGCAATATTATTCCATGAAAGCGCAACATCGGGGCAGCTCAAAGCTGCCGTGAGACCGGAGGGTGGAGTGAGACCGGATAATAAGTTTTTATTCAATGCGAACTCGGACGTGTTGCCGTTCGTGTCGGTAACGGTGGCCGTGATTTTTGTGCCGTTGGAGCTGACGGGAACATTCGTGAAAGAGAAAGCGATGCCGGAAGGGATAGACATTGAAGACAAGTATTCGTAACCACCGCCAGAACCAGACGGATTGGCTGACACGCCGGACGGCGTGTCATCAACGCGGAACAATTCCACGGAGCAGGGATATGCGGGACATGTAATTGTGCCATTGATATTATAGTTCGAACCGCTCGGCGTTACGCTTGTTATCACAGGCGCGGATATGTTGTTGTTTCCGCCGCTCTCAAGCTTGATATCGAGCCCTTTATCTGAAAAAATGCGGTTATGTGAGATCGTATTATTAACAGAGCTGCTCCCGCTTACTAATACTCCTGCATCGTTTGAAGTCGTTCCGTTATAAGCTATCAGGTTTGATTCGCCGGAGGCGGCTCCGCCTATCTTGTTATTTGCTCCACCGACTGCGATTCCGCAAGTGGTATTCCCAATTCCGGCTGTTCCGGCGGCATTTGTGCCTACGTAATTCCCAAGAACTTTTGTTGGCGACCCCAGCAAAATTCCAAGCCCGTTGCCGGAAATAACATTTCTATCTCCGCTGGTTGTTCCACCGATTATCGTCTCAAGCATGACAGTATGAATAATTATTCCGGCGCCTTCGTTGGGAATAGCAGCAGTTCCCGCGGCGTTCAGTCCGATATAATTCCCTTTAATTACATTTCCACCTTCCCCGTCATCATCAATCCCTGTTCCTCCAGTTCCAGTGTGCCCCGAAATTACGTTTCTTTCAGCAGCCGTGGAGCCGCCTATTATATTGTTTTTAGATGACGCAAGTAAATGTATGCCTGTCACTCCTCCCCCCGCAATCGCTGCGGCGCCGGCGACATCTGTTCCTATGTAATTCCCTATGATTCTGTTTGCATGCCCGTTTATTACAATATCTTCGGCGTTTCCGGATATAATATTTCTTTCTCCTGCAGCCGTTCCTCCGATAATGTTGTCGTGTGCGCCACCAACGAAAACGATACCCATGTCATTTCCAAGACCCGGCGCGCTTGATTGATTTGTTCCGATATAGTTGCCGGTGATAATGTTGCCATATGCGCCGGGGCCGTCTATGTTAATCCCATAGGCAAGACCTCCGTAGTTGCATTTGATGATTGTCAGCCCGTGTATTGTATTGTTCGGAGATCCAATTACGAAACAACCGTAATTCCCATCTCCACTGACAGTGATTTCGCCGCCTGTTGTGTTAGTGATCGTCATTGGATCTGAAACAATAAATGGAAGCGTCGAAGCGAGTGTAATAGTAGTTCCAATAAGAGAAGAATCGAACGTGATCGTCTGCGCGCCCGCCGCGGCGTTAGCCTCGTTAATGCACAAGCGCAGCGAGCCGTTCCCGCTGTCCGCGTTCGTTGTCACTTTCCAGCCGGGGCATGGGCCGGGTTGCAATGGGAAGTTCGTTGCAAACTCGGATGTATTGCCGTTCGTGTCGGTAACGGTCGCCGTGACTTTCGTGCCGTTGGAACTAATTGGAACGCTTGGGAAATTGAAAGCGCCGGGCGCGGCAATGTTGACGGATGATATATATTCAAAACCTTCGCCCGCGCCTGACGTGTCCGGAGTGACACTGGCCGGGGTGTCGTCCACACGGAACAGTTCCACCGTGCAGGGGCACATCGCTGTTGCGGAAACATTTCCAGCAATGCTGTAGTTCGAGCCGCCGAGATCCGTCACGCTCGAAATAGCAGGCGCGGCGATATCGCTGTTCGCGCCTGCGCCGACGAGATCGATTCCGAGACCCTTATTCGAGAATATCCGATTGTGTGAAATAGTGTTGTATTTTGTATTAGCGCCTGTTATATAAACGCCTCTTCCATCAGTTGCGGACGGATTCGTTGTATTCGCAATAAGATTCGCCTCGCCGGCGGCGGCGCCGCCGACCTTTGTTCTTTGCGAATCGTTAGATATCTGAATAGCATAATTGTTGTTTCCGAGAGCGGTGGTTCCATTCGGTTTTGTGCCGATGTAATTGCCGATAATCCTATTATTGTCTCCCGCGCCAACGACATCAATACCGCTATATTGATTGCCCGATATAATATTCCTGTCCGCCGCAACCGTTCCGCCTATCGTGTTATTATTAGCGCCTGCCTGTATAGTAATCGCGCATCCGTTTCCAAGCCCGGCCGCCCCAGCGCTGTTAGTTCCCATGTAGTTCCCGGCAATAGTGTTTCCTGAAGCGGAAGCGCCGGAAACAGTGATTCCGCATGCGCCTATTACTATATTGTTGCAATTTACAATGGTGAGGCCGCGGATTGTATTGTTCGCGGAGGTTATTTTAAAGCATCCGATAACACCGTTGTTTCCATCAACCTTAACTTCGCCGCCTGTTGTGTTGTTGATTGTCGTTCCGCCTGTGCTGTCGGTTATGACCGGGAGATTTTGCGACAGAGAAATCGCCATCTGGTTCTGGAAAGTGATCGTCTGCGCGCCGGCGGCGGCGTTAGCTTCGTTAATGCACGAGCGAAGCGTGCCGTTTCCGCTGTTTGCGTTCGACGTCACTTTCCAGCCGGGACATGTGTTTGTGACAATCGGCAAATCTTTATTCGCGGCGAATTCGCTCGTGTTTCCGTTGGCGTCCGTGATTGTGGCGGTGATCTTCGTACTCGCGGCGTTCACCGTCGCTTTGGGAATTGTGAAGGTGAAAGGGCACGGGAACGCCGTGCAGGTTGTCAGAGTATAATCCTGCGCAAACTGATAAGCCTCTCCGCCGCCTGTCGGGTCCGGATTGACGGCGGGCGGATTGTCAACGCCGAAGATTTCGATCCTGCACGAATTTGCCGCTCCGCAACCGTTCGGCATGGCTGCCGCGATGTTCATCGTAATGCTGTAATTTGCTCCGGCGTCGGTGACCGAAGTAATCGAAGGCGGCAGGATGCTTTCATTGCCGGCAAAAAACTTTATGCCTTTCCCGCCGTTTCCATATATCCGGTTGCGGGATACTGTGTTGTATTTGCTGTTTGCATCGGATATGCCGAATCCGTACGATCCGTTAAATGCGATGATATTCGGCTCGCCGGGTGCGCTGCCGCCGATTTTCGCGGACACGACTCTGCCATTGAAAGAGATTCCTTCAACGCCATTACCGAGATTGACGGCGCCTGTAACATCTGTTCCGATGTAGTTCCCAACTATTGTGAGCCGTTCAATTTGCGTAAAGCCGCCTGCCTGGATGCCGTTGGCCATGATATTTCCCGGCCCGATCGTTGTGTCGTTGGCGGCGTAGCCGATGCTGATGCCGCCGCCGTTACTGAGTGCGGTGTTGCCTGTTATATCAACGCCGATATAGTTTCCCGCCACCTGATTCGAAGTTGTGCCGGTGCTGGATATTTGAATCGCCAAGCCGGTGGTATTTCCTGAGATGATATTTCTCTCGTTTGCGTTTGTTCCCCCAATGATGTTTTGCTTCGCTCCGCTTCCAATGGTTACCGCGTAAGTGTTCGGAATGGCGCCGATTCCCGCCGGATCTGTTCCTATATAATTGCCGGTGACAATATTGTTGTCCGCGCCGGCGTTCATGATCACGAGCCCGGATGTGTTGCCGGAAATAATATTTCTGTCCGCCGCAGTGGTTCCACCGATGGTGTTGTTCGCGGCTGCGTTGATATAAATGCCCACGAGATTTCCCACTCCCAAGGCGCCTGTGGAGGTCGTGCCGATATAATTGCCGGCGATAGTGTTGCCGGTGGCTGCGGCGTTTCTGATTTCAATAGCCGCATAGTTTCCCGGAGAGGTTCCGCAATGCAGGAAGGTCAGGCTCTGAATTCTGTTGTTCGCCGAACGGATGGACATGCATGGGTATGTGCCTGAATTCCCGTCTATCGTTATTTGGCCTCCAGTTGTATTGATTACCGTTGTGCCGTTATCCGTAAAGTTGGGAAGCTGCGAGTTGATGCCGATGATTTGGCCGATGAGCGTATTGTCGAACGTGATCGTCTGCACGCCCGCCGCGTTGTTTGCTTCCGTGATGCACTGGCGGAGAGAGCCGTTACCGGTGTCGGCGGTAGTGGCCACCTTCCAAGCGGGGCAGTTGCCACCGACACAACCGACAATTGCGGACGCTTCGTTCGAATTGCCGGTCCGGTCCAGCGGATTCGTGCTCACGTACGCATATACAATGTAATAGAATGTTCCGACCGGCGGATTCGCGTTGGTGTACGAAGTCGTCGTTAATCCGGTTGCGACCTGCGTATAAGGACCGCCGGAAGTTGTTGAGCGGCTGACCGTATATCTGTTATATACCGCGGGCGACGCGGGGTTCCACGTCAGTTCGACGTTGGGACAGTTCACGGAGGCGACAAGACTGGACGGCGGAATCACGACCGCTGTGGGAATTGTGAAGTTGGCGCAGAATCTGGACGTGTTTCCGTCCGAGTCCGTGATCGTGCACGTGAGTTTAGTGCTCGCCGGGTGCACATCAGCGATGAGAATGGAGAAGGGGACATTGCATGGGAACGTCGAGCCGCACGAAGTTGCGGAATAATCGCCTGAGAACTTAAACGCTTCGCCGCCGCCGGCGTCAGGGGTGACTGAAGGCGGATTATCCACGCTGAAAATCTCAATTTTGCATGGTTTTGCAATCGAGCATTCTCCGGAAGGCACGGCTGCGGCGATATTGAGCGCTATATCGTAATTGATTCCGTTTTGAAGCACGGATGTGATTGAAGGAGGGGCAATATTTTTGTTGATCTGCGCGGCGAGATTGATTCCCATGCCGGCGTTTTTGTATATGATGTTCCTGCTGAATGTGTTGTAGTTGGTGTTAATGTTTGAATTCGTAGCGCTTATGCCGTCGCCTGCCGCGCTGAAAGCAATCGTATTTGCCGCGCCCGCGCCGCCGATGATGTTACTGTTCGAGTTATTCGTTATTAATATTCCGTGATTGCCGTTGATGAGATTGGCGCCGGTGGGATTCGTGCCGATGTAATTCCCCTGTATTATATTGCTATTGGCGCCTTGCATCAGGATTCCCGAGTAACCGTTTCCGGCAATGATGTTGCCGTCTCCCGGAGCGCTCCCTCCGATAATGTTTCCCGAAGAATACAGTTGAATGCCGTAATACGTGTTCGGAATTGTTACCGTGCCGGGTGCGTTTGTGCCGATTTTATTGCCCTTGACGGTATTGTTTGTCGCGTAGCAAATACTCCCGCAACCGGCGGTGTCCATCAGCGTTACGCCGTTCAGGGGGCTTCCGGAAATGACATTTCCTTGAATAAGGTTGTCGGAGGTTAAGATGCTCATGCTCCCGCCGCTGAGCAGATTATAGCCGCTCACATCTATGCCCATGTAGTTGCCGATGATCTGATTGCCGGACGCGTTTTCCTGAGCGACAACCGATTCCATGATGTTTCGATCGTTTACGGCCGGCCCGCCGACGACGGTGTTTTTAGCGTCGTGTTCGAGATGCACACTTCCATACTGGTTCTTTATTGCAGCGGTCCCCGTGGTATTCGTTCCGATATTATTGCCTTTGATTATGTTGCCGTCCGTGCCGGAACCGGAAATTAATATGCCGCGATTTCTGTTCCCGGATATTAAATTGCCTTCACCGGCAAGCCTGTCGCCGCCAATCAGGTTGTTCTTGGAGCCGTTTGTTATGATTATTCCTTCGTAGTTGGGGAGCGCCGATGTTCCGTCCGAGCCGATTTTATTTTTTTGTATGACGTTGTTTGATCCGCCGTCAATTGTTATTCCCGACGAGTCGTTTCCGGAATAGTTGAAATTAACGATAGTCAGATTTTTTACGGTGCAGTTGTTCGCTTTAATGCCGATACCCCTGCGGCTGGAGGTGGACGTGCTGAGCGTAATATTCTGGCCGTCCGCGTCTATGGATGTGGAGTCTCCCGTGATGTCCGGCAACATACCTGAAATCGTTATCGTGTCGCTGAAATTGAAAGTAATGTTGTCGGGCCCGGGATTGTTGTTGGCGAAGTAAATGCAGGCGCGCAGGTTGGAATCGTCAGAAAGAGTGTCGCCGGGATCGGTAACGAGCGGGCAGGTGGTGGCGGCGCAATTAACAAAAACGGAAATTTCGTTCGATGGCGGCGCCTGATCCGCGGGATTGCTGCTCTTATACGCGGTAATTATGTAATACCATGTCCCGTCTCCGGGGTTCAAATCGGTGTAGTACAAGGAAGTGAGGCCGGTTGCGGCTTGTGTATAAGGCCCGCCGGGCGCGGCGGAGCGTTTGACCGTGAATCTGTTATATCCATCTACTTCGGGCAACACCAATGACCATCCGAGTTCAACATTAGGGCAGCTTGAATAACCGGTCAATACTGGTAGTGTGAGATTGGGGATCTGCGCAAATGCTTCGTTCGACGTTCCGGTCTGATCGGCAGGATTGCCGCTCTTGTATGCGATCACTTCATAATAAAAGTAGATTCCGTGTCCGGGATTGGGATCAGTGTAGGTGAGGGATGAAATGCCGGTAGCGATTTGTGTGTAGGGGCCGCCGGGCACGGTCGAACGCTTTACTGTGTAACGGTCGTAAGAGGCTGGCGAAGCGGCGGTCCATGTCAGCGTCACATCAGGGTAGCTGATCGAAGCAAAAAGATTTAAAGGGGGTGTAACGACGCCGCAATTCAATATGGCCGCGGCTTCATTGCTTGGCCCTGTTTGATCTGCCGGGTTGCCGCTTTTATAGGCAATGATTATGTAATAGAAAGACCCATTTCCGGGATTGGGATCGGTGTATGCGGCCGCGGAGAGTCCGGTCGCGATCTGGGTGTACGGGCCGCCGGATACGGAAGCGCGCTTAACGGTATAGCGGTCGTAAGACGGATCGTCGCCCGGTAGCCAGTTGAGATTTATATCGAGGCAGTTGGCGGTTGCATGAAGGTCTTTCGGTTTCGCGCCCGAGCAGGTTCCATATATTGTGGAATAATGAGGAGTGGAGAGGCCGGGCGTGTCAATGACGACCGAGTGGGTCGCGCAGACTGTGGAGAGAGTCGTCTGAGCCTCGCCTTCGAGGTAGGTTTTCACGGAGGCGGGAGAGGCCGAGCCGGCGTCCTGTGTGAAAGTGACCGTCGCTTCGGAAATAGTGTGGCCCTTGAAATTAAGGAGAGTGGCTTTGATATTCACGGGAGTTCCCGCTGCGACGGATGCCGTAACCGGGACGACGGTCATGGAACTCGATCCGCCGTTGTCCGGGTCAACCGGGTCGAGAGCACCGTCACCATCGCTGTCCCGCCATCCGAGTTGGACGGCGGCGGTCGGATCAATTAGCCAATCATTGTATTTCATAAGGCTCGGGGCGCTGCTGCAAACAATGCAGTTGCTGTTCACACCGTTAAGGTATCCGAAGGTTTGTGTGCAATTTGTGCAGCCTCCAGCCGGGCCACCAGTGTACTGATCATACGCGCCGAAGACATGGCCCGTTTCGTGTGCTGTAAAGACGTCTATAGGATTGCTGCCGGCGCGGTAAATCAACGTTTCATGCGGCCCGGTAAGATATGCGTAAGCGGCATAGCCGTCAGTGAAAGAAGTGCCTTTTGTGACAAAAATGGTAAATGCCCATGTTGTCCGTGGATTCATGCTTCGAAGATCGTCGTTGTATTGGAAATTTCGCTCAACTGCTGTACTGGCAGTGTACCCTTTCGATGCGAGATACTCGCCCACGAAAAGAGCGTTATCAGTTGCCGGATGGGTGGTCGGCTCGTAGCTCGTATTGAAAGTTTCCGGTGGCGAGGTGTCAATATCGAAAGAGAGATGCGCCCGCGGGTCCTGAGTAGTGAGCCAATAAAGCCCGTATCTGATCTTGTCGAGCATGTAGGTTTTTTCAGCGGGTGTCCAGTCGTAAATGTTCGGGTCAATCGCGCCGGTGGACTCGAAGAACACGACTTTGGCGCGAACCGAACCGATCATGAATCTCGATGTGTCGGTGTATGTCCACGAGCCGCCGGACGCTGTCTGTAATTCAGGCGGAAGCGGGAAAGCCGCTTCGCCGTACATCGGATTTACAACCTCATCGTATACGAATAAATCCGCATAAACGATGAGGCCGCCGTATTCGGCTCTGATTTTTCCGTTGCCCACAACGCCGTTCGGTGTGAACAAGCCGTCCGCGCCGATCGTGCCTATTCCGCCGGTCACTCCCCAATTCGGTGTCACAACGGTTTCAACACTATTCGAATCAATTGTTTTCGCGACGAATTGTCGCGTGTCGGTAAGCGTACACACAGCGGACGAAGGTGTGATGATAAGTCGTCTGACGGAGCCCGCCACGATCGCTTTAACCGTTCCCGACACCGACGCGCCGTTCGAGTCAGTCACAGTTACAAAAATATCGTATTCGCCGGGCGCGAGGCCGGTCGCGGGAGTCCAGACAGCATCCGGTTTGCCGGAGTCGGCGACTGTTCCGTTCGGAGCGTTCCAGCTATAAGTAAGAGAGTCGCCGTCCGGATCGCCCGCAGTCACGGCGAGCCTCGCGTTCGGCGCATTCGTAATATCGACAGGATCGATGGAAATGCGCTTGATGGAAGGCGCTCTGTTCTGAGACGGTGTATTCAGAAGAAACTCAAGCGCTCTTGAAATGTTGAGTCTGCCCGCGATATCTTCTCCCGGCAACGGGTCCACCGTCGCGGCGATGACCTGCATTGCGTCCCGGCTGCTCAAACCGGCGTTGGCCGACAGCAGCAATCCCGCAGCTCCGGATACAAACGCGGCGCTCATTGAAGTCCCGCGCGCATTAATGTAAGAATTGCCTTTTGTTAATGTATATATATCATCGCCCGGCGCGGCGAAGCTCACCATCGCTCCGTAATTCGAAAACGGCGTCCGCTTGTCGTTGATATCAGAAGCAGCGACTGAAAACGCGTCTGCATTCGCGCCCGGAAAATACCGCCTCGCGTCATGCGCGCCATTGCCAGCGGCGCCGACAACAACAGCGCCTTTGATTTTTGCGCCGCTTATAGCTTCCTGAAACAATGCGTCAACAGGCGAGCCTTCGGGAAAATCCGCCCCGAGGCTCACATTGATCACCTGCGCGCCTGCGGCTGCAGCGTAGCTAATTCCTGTCAAAACCGAAAACAGCGGGCAATGCCCGCCCGCGTCGCATACTTTCACCGGAAGCGCCCGGCAATTCCAGCACACGCCAGCTATCCCCGCGCCGTTGTCGCCGCCGGCCGCGATTATTCCCGCGATCTGTGTTCCGTGGCCGTTCCCGTCGCTCGTGTCAGAAACAGCTCCCGCATCGGCAAAATTCCTGCCGGCCAAAACGCGGCCGGCCAGTTCCGAATGCCCGGCGTCAATTCCAGTGTCCAGAACCGCTATCGTCGGATTTCTATACGCTGTATATTCTTTCCATACATGTCCCAAGCCAATTTTTAGATATCCCCATGCCGCATCCGTCGCGGGCGGATTCGTGAAAACCATGTCATTTGGCAACGCGCCCGGCGACATAACATAATTCTTTGATGCAACGGATACTCCCGATACCGAGCTCGCCGCGGCTATTCCCTGCTCAATCGTCATGCCGGCCGGCAACGAGGCCTGATACATTCGCTCGGATTTATTCCAGCCCACAACTTTCAGCCCGGCTGCATTCAGACCGGCGGTAGCCTGCGCCTCTGTCACGCCGGCTTGGAAAGCCGCAATCAATTGCCCGGATATATATGGCGGCTCGGCGACTGAGCCTTGTTCGATCCGGGCGGTTCCGCCGATCCCCAAAGCATAATAATCGTATTTGCCTTCTATTTGTTTCGATGAAAAAGTGAGATTTGTTTCCCTTTTCGCATATACGAAGTAGCCATTCCACGGCTCCAGCGTTCTCACTTTGACATAACCGCCGGCCGCTGAATCATACCCGTATATATCAGGCTTAACCGCGGCGCTTGTTTGAAACGAAGCGCCTGCCACGCTCATTGACTTGCCGGCGTCAACAGCAAAATCATAAGGATTCCCTATCATATTCCAGCCCGGCTCGAGCTCGATAACTATTTCGCCAGTGACTGCGGTGTCCGATTTAACAAATCCCTCAGTTGACAGTTCACTATCGGAAAATATCCAGAAACCGCGCCCTGTTTCAATTCCGCCGCCTGATAATCCCTCCGTAAGCGCCCGCATCCACCCTGCGTCCAACGTGTATAATGTTTCGGTTCCGCTCACACTCTTTGCCAAAACTCTCGCGTTCGAATATCCCGCAGGCACGCTCACTAAGCGCCAACTGCCGGAAATATTTGTTTTGGATGCGCCATCGGCTTTAGGAGTAACCAGCGAAAATGTGAAAAAAGCCGACAATAAAAGACAAAATAGATAATAAAGGCATAAGCGACATGGTATATGCGGTTGTTTTTGCGAGAAAAGCATGTTTTTGTTTATCATAATTATTTTATTGAATGTTACGATATTAATACTATCTGCATTAACTCAAGCAAAAAACGTGCCAGAGAACATTAAATGAAAAGAAGTCCAATGGATTTATACCCATTTGCAAGTGTTTTAAACAGATAATAAATATTTGCCAAATAGCTATAACAAGGTGAAAATAATTATATTGGGTACTTCGATGCCAGTCAATGCGTAACCCGTTACACTCGTCGTTGTTTGGGGTTGGCTTTATTGCTGATTTACGCGTTGTGAGGCATCCAGTCCCACAGCGTCGCAAAACTGCTTGATGATACCTTTTTCAGTGTTGGCTTGAGCGAGAGCCGTATTCACGGCGCTGTCCAATATCTGATATTTTGTAAATTGAACCATTTCACTTGCCATATCCGCGTCCATAATACTTGACTTGGCCCCGGAGATATTATGATATTGGGTTGTAAGCTCGTTCAAAGTGTGGTTCAGATTGTTTTCCTGAGCTGCGACCTGAGCGCGGGCGTCCGAAACCGTCGCAATGTCCGCGTCGCATGTGTCAATTTGATTCTGGAAAGCCGCCACAAACTGTTCGTGAGTTATGTCGCCCGGCATGAATGTCGGATTCATTCTGCCCATTATCCCAATATCAGGGATGACAATTTGCGTTCTGTGGCTGGGATCATTATCAGGTCCGATTTGCAGCGCCTGTCCGGTCTGATAACCGAACATAACCGATTTAGTGTTAAAATTGTCTCTGGTAGTCATTTGATAAAGTTCAAGTTCCCATGTGTCCAATTCATTAAATAATGTCCGTTCAGACGATGGCGAGATGTCGTTCGGGTTAGCGTTAGTAACCGTATATTGAACGGCCTCATTTGCGCCTCTGACGGAAATCTCTCGCTCTCTCATTAATATGTCGTGGACTTGGTTGAGAGCGCTGTCGGCGGTATGAAGGAGCAGAATTCCTTCCTGAATATTGCCGATCGCGGTCATTATTCCGCGCAACTGAGCCTTCATGCCGCTTCCCACAGCGAGGCCGGACGGATCATCTCCCGATTTATTTATTCTTTGCCCAGTGGCTAACTTTTCGTAGGTATCATTGAGATTTAAACCGGTCAATCGCTTCTGATTCATCGCGATCATGCTCGAGCTTTCAATTCCTTGTAGAAACATGTTTGCCTCCTGTTGTTCTCAATGTTATGAATTGCGCGCATACCATAATGAAAAAGAGCTTTACCGCAATTCTAAAAAAAAAATACTCTTCCCGACGAAAAGCCACAGTGTCACATAAATATGAATAATCAATCATGCGGCTAATAAACAGGCATTTTGGCCGCGCAATACAAATCAAATCCCAATCCATCAGGACAAGACCTGCTATGATAAAACTACGCTATTCTTGTTTGCTGTATGAACTATCGGCTTTCTAGCGCAATAACTTAAATGAAATAATAAAAATAATAAGCGCCGGCGTAAATATTGTTTGAATGTCAACCCGGCTTGTAATAATTGAATTATGAATTCCGGCGTCTTACTGAATTTACTCTGATTCGCCCGCAATTCTCTTGATTCTTTCTTCCCATCATTCGGCATCTCTCCATAAACAAGATACCGTTGGGAAATTCAGGAATAGATATCAATTAGTTGACAGTAAACAAACAGATAAATAGCGTCACGCCGGGAGCCTTTTGTTGATTTTGAATATTTTCTAATTTGCGGGGGGGCTATTGAGGCTCGCATGTGAGATTCGAGGTGTTGAGAAGGAGCGATATTGTAGAAAATGAATATTTGCAATTCCCCACAGCATTCGGTATTGTGTTCGAAGTTTGCGGTTGACGCCACTTCTCAAGAGTTGCGATGCGGCATTTCGTTTTTATCTTTGCGATACTTCCCTTGCCGTGGAATTCAAATTTGATGCAGTAATGCGCGAAAGCCCTAAAAATCCATATTTCTGTGCGCGGGAAAAACAGGGCTCTCTTTTTAGATCCGATAACCCCTCCGAGCTTTGAAATTTGGGTTTTTACAAAAAGGTGAATAATGATAATACAGAATTCAACGATATTGCTTGCGTGACCTAAGCCCCGGATTGCCGGTTGTTTTTCCCAACCGTCTCGACCCAAACTTGGGCATGATCAAAGCGACACATCAGGTCGGTGGCTTCTTTCAGGCTCTTTCCGTCGTAGCACCGGACATCAGAGATTCCACCGACGATCCCGTAGAGATCACGTAAAACGTTGATTGCGCTCCAGAACTTGTCCGGGGGCGCTTCTTTCATCTCCATAATGTTGAATTTTTGAGAGCAAGTGTTGTCCGGTCCGACTTCGCCCTCATACATGACTGCGGTGATTTTTCCGGTGGATTTTACCCGCTTTGAAATGATGCGCCGGACATGGTTCCTGCCGGGAATCGAAAAATCCACGATGGCAAACAGGCATTCATCCGACTCGTTAATGACAATCAGAGGTTTCATCCGCTCGATATCGTGGTCGGGTTTGCTGTTCTGCTGTTTCTGCTCTCTTCTTTTGTGTTTCCTTTTCATTCATTCTCCTCTTCGTCTATGTGGTCGCATTCCGGCATGTACTCTGCGATGCCTGCCTTTTCCTTCATCATGATGAGCCACTCGATGCGGGTAAATTTCGCCGCCATGCGGATATCATCACTGGTCAGCAGTCCGAGCCGTTTGAAATGTCCCATCACTTCGAATGCGTTGGTACCTTCTATGTAATCTACGATCTTTTTTAGCGGGTCTTTCAATCTTTGCGCCTCCGTCCGATATTTTCATTCTGCGCCATGCTCCTTACGCCGTTCTGCGGCGCGCCGGGTTTTTCCACGCGCTATCACCTTGAAGCCGCGCGAGCAGGTGCATTCGCACGTTGTGGTGTTCCGAGCCGTGCAGACCGAGTCCGTGGCTGATGAATACCCGGAAATCGAATTTTCCGCAGTCCACATCATAATTCCGCTTCTTGGTGCTTGCTGCTTTTGTGTTTATTGCTTTTGCCGTCAGCGCCATGCAGAAAATAATCCACGCCCTCAGTTCCCCGGCGTGTATCCTGTTGTTTGCGAATTGAAATAACCGAAATTCCACAGCGTCGCGATAGAGAAGGCCATTCAAGTTCAACGCAGCATACCTCGAGTCGTGTTGGCGAGACGGCGTTGCATTGAATCTGCCGTACCACCATTTGTTGAGTTCATTCATGTCACCCGGTTTGCGCGCCGCAATTTTCCGCGCGAATTCATCTCGCATCTTTTTCGCGTAGCGCTCCATCCGTTCCGGGGTCACCCCGAACGCGGCGAAAATAAGGTCTTCGTGTTTGTAAAATATCCTTGCGAGATTGGCGGCCGCGCGGGCATTAAGATCAGGGTGCGAAATGTGAACATGGACTGCCGTCCTCTCGTCCACACGTGCCCCGGCTCTGCGTACTGCCCGAACCACTTCCTGTAATTCAGGCAAATCCTCAAACGAAAGTATCGGTGTGTTGATTTCCGCGCGAAGATGAGGCTGCACGTTGATGAGCGAGGCATCAGAAACCACCCGCCACTTCCGTCCTCTTGCATCAACGAGTTCGTGTGTGTCGAGATCGGATGACGGAACGCGGACGATTTCGCCGCCGCCGACAACGCTTCGTATGGTTTCTGCAACCTGCATTCTTGTCCGGCCAATGAGTTCGAGTTCGCATCCGATCTTCACATCCTTGTAATCCACTCCCATGCGCGTCTCCTTTCCTATGTAATTACCCGTTTTACCGAGCTTTTAAAGACACAGACAGTAGGCAATATGGGGGCGAACATGTCAAGTCGTAATCCACATTAAATTGGCATACGGAGACAGCAATATATTTTCAAATCTTTTTTTAATATCGGCTTGGCTTATTCCGCCCCCGGCTCAAAGATGTGACTGCATTACAACGAAGACGGAGGCGAAGAAACATGAAAAGAATCATCGGACGCAGAGCCAGATACAAAGGTAAAGATCACCCCTATCTGAAAGAAGTCGTAATCATCCGCGCGATGATTGAGCCGGATGCCGACGACCCGGACAACCACCTGTATCTGGACAACGACGCTGACATTGAAGCGGCAGGCGGCGCAAAACCGACCGACCGACTGGAAGTGCGGCCCGTGCTTCCGGACGGACGCCTGAGTTGGGTAACCAGTGACCCAAAACTGAAGGATTTGAAATTCATCGATTGACATCAACTTTCAAAGGAAAGGAGGGTTGTTTTTTTTAAGCAACGCACATCTCATCAAAAAATAGGAGGCCATGAACATGGCAACGAAAGCGAAAGAAATCACATTTGAAAAAGCAGTCCCCGCATTCCTTAAGCATCTGACGGACGAGGGCAAGAACGAGCGCACGGTCGAGGTGTACGGACGGTGCCTCGAGAACGTCACCGCATACTTCGGCGCGGACAAGCCGCTTGATAAACTCACCCCGGCAACTATCGGGACATTCTTCAAATCCGATGCTCTCCTCAAGAAACCGAACGGCAAAGCGAAGAGCGAAATCACGGTGACCCAGAATAAGCGCGTGTTCCGCATGATGCTTGTCTGGGCGCAGGAGCATGGATACCTCGCGGAAGTCCCGCTTCCGAAATCCGAGATGAAGAAAGGACGTACACAGAATGGAGCAGACACCGATGCCGGTAACGCCGCTGAAGCCCCGCAGGGCAATTGAACTCTTCGAGACGAAACTGCGGGCTGACGGGTGTTCGCCGCATACGGTCGCGTCATACCTCCGAGACCTCGGGCAATTGGAGCGGTTCCTTGCGGACCGTCTCCAATGCCCGGTGGTCGCCGGAGTCACAGCAGATATATTGAATGAGTTCCTCGTGTCCCCGGCGGTGACCCGCATGCTGGACGGCAAACCGAAGACTGAAGGTTCCATCAACAAGGTAAAAACCTCATTGAAGTCCTTCTTTAACTGGCTCGCAGCGTCCGGCCACATCCCTTCCAATCCTGCCGCCGCCATCCGCATCAGGCACATCGAGCGACCCGCTCCGGACGTTCTCACCGATGTCGAGAAAAAGAAGCTGCTGAAGACGCTATCGAATACTAAGGGACAGAAAGCCTTCCGAGATTTTGCCGTTGTGAGTCTCTTTCTCAACACCGGCATCCGCGTGTCCGAACTGGTCGGACTCGACATAGACGACGTGAACCTGCCGGAGCGCCGCATCACCATCCGGGTCAAGGGCGGTCACACCGCGATGCGGTTTCTGAACACCCGAGCCCGGCGCGCTCTCGAACCGTATTTCCGAGCGCGGAAGAAGATGCCCGTCGAAACCCGCGCCCTGTTCGTAAGCAATCAGGGCCACCGCATATCTGTCCGGCAGGCGCAGCGCTCGTTCGAGGAGTGGCTCGCTGCTGCGGGCATCGAAAAACACATATCCGTCCACGGTCTGCGCCACACGTTCGCCACCAGCCTGCTAGAGCGCACTGGCAATCTCGCGCTGGTACAACAAAGTTTGGGACACCGCCACATATCAACCACGACCATCTACGCCCATGTGCCGTCCGAAGCGCTGCAGCAAGCGATGGAAACCATCTGAAGGGAGCGCCGAATGGATTCGCGCGAACAATATGAACTCGAACAGGCGGCGCGGGAACTCGCAAAGCGGTTCATCCGTCCCTACGTGAAGCGGGGCGACTCGTTCGAAAGCCTCAAGGCATCCCACATGGGACTGATGCGTACCGAAGAGTCGGTCTGCATCGGCGGCTGGATGGACGGGAAGTCCTACACGACGGACTTCATCATCGTTTCGCGGGTCGGCGGGCAAACGACCAAGATAGCTTTCAAGATCCGCGACATCTTCCGAGAGGTTCTCGGCGAGATAAAGAGCGCCGAGGCCATAGAGGACTTCCATCTGGAACCGGGGTGACCGCCGTGCGCCCCTTACGTCGCCGCCCACATTTCACAGAGACCGCATTCCGGTCTCTTTTCTCTTTCAGGTCCGTTGGAATCCGGAATGACCGGCGCGCGAAATTCACCCAGCGTGGAATCGCTCGAATACCCCCTCCGAGCTTTGAAATTTGACTTTTATTCATGCCGGAACCCATTCATCGATCCGACCACAACGACGCGACAGGCGCGAAACGAGCCGCGTCAGGCGGCGCACGGCGGGGACGGTGACGCTGACCTCGGCGGAACGGCACGTGGACATTTATTAAAAGCATGTCACAGTCCCAGAGCGCCGAAGAGCGAGTGAAGCCCCTCGAAACGTGAACAGCGCGACCACAGGCAGCGGGCGGATTCCAGTGGGTCCCATGACACACTGCTTCCAGCGCGAACAAAAACCGCTGTAATCCCTCGCATTTTAGATAAAATCTGACGCTGTTTCACTTGCATGCTTTGGTTTCATCGGAGTTATTTCCGTCCCCGATCTCATCAAATACGCCGCTATTTATGCGTTCTGACACAGTTTTCTCATGAGAATCCGATGCAGGCGTCTCGGTTTCACTCTCGATTTTTATCAAAATCAGACATATTGTCAGCAGATATTGATATGTGTAGACAATTTGTCCAGTATGCTGGCATGGAATATTTGCCACCGGGGGATGAAAGCGGCTATGCCCAGAAAAAGCGACAGGCGCGAAACGGGGCGCGTCAGGCGACCTGCTGGCAGCGTGATTCAAGAGGAAATAAAGGAAAACAAGGTGGATTTATAGATCGGTCTTATCCAAAAGCATTTCAACTTCACGGTGTAGAACAGGTAGTTTTTTTTCTATCACGCCCCATACAACCTCGTCAGCAATGGAAGCGTAACCATGAATCAACCTGTTGCGAAACGCAATGATAAGGCCGGGGTCGGTAATACTTTGCGCAAGATCGGGATCAACGCGTAGCGCCTGATTCAGCGCCTCGCCGATGATCTCGAACTGGCGTTCCACGCCGGAACGAAGTAACGGGTCAGCGCTATACTCCTCAAGAATTTTACCGGCAACGAATTGTTCGATCAGCCCGCTTGCCTCATGGATATCGTACAGATATTTGCAGACTTCATGCCGCTTCATATAGTTTTACCCGGGTTTGCTCGACGGACCTGATGAAATAGGGATTCCTGATGGGGCCGGGCTCCACGAGGTCTACCGGCATTCCGAACAGAGTCTGAAGGTCTTCCTGAAGGCCGAAAAAATGATCTGCCCGCGCACCGGGAGGCATGGCGCGGAATTCGACAAGAAAATCAAGATCGCTGGTTTCTGTATCGAAACTCTCGGTTGCCGCTGACCCGAATAGCCAGAGACGGATGACGCCCCGCCGCTCGCAGATCGTGGGCAGTTCGCTTATTCGATTCTTTACAATTTCTTGCACAACAGCCTCCGTAAGCAAAAGACCTTCTTTCAAACACCTTCATTATATCCACAAATTGCGTGAAACCGCAACTGATGGACTACGGGTCGGCGACAAGAAGTTTGGCCGGCGCCCTTCAGCCTGAGAGTGGGGAAAGAATAATTCCTTTCCCGTCAACGTATTTATCGTTGTAAATGACAATGACAGTATAACCAGCGTTGAACGCCATTGGAATCATTTACAAATCACATTGATTTCCTGTTCGTTCATGAGGGCGCCGTAAATTGGTGTGGTCCGCGAAATAGAAAAATAGCGCGGTTTTGTGGCATCTCGGATAGTACTCGGCAGGCACGATCCTTTTACAACGGAACCATGTTGTCAGCCGTGACATTTCAACCGGTGTGATGTTGAGTACTCACCCGTGTGATTGCCGGTTGTTTTCGGTGTGTATCATGAGGTTGGCGGAATTTCAGGAAGACCGCGAAAAAGACAATTTTGGCGGCAATAATGTCTTTCCTTAGTTTTGACATTATTTAATTTTGTGTCGCTCGTTCCTGCGCAAGCCGATGTTTTTTCACAAGTCGGTAAACATGACGAGGTGTCAATTCCGCCAGCGCGGCCACTTCTTTGACGGGCACACCGTTTTCCACCAGTTGGATAACGAGGCCGGTGCGTTCCAGCCGGTCGTCGTCGCGCCGGGACACCCACAGCAGCCCGCCGGGGAAATGCCGCCGCATTTCATCGAGCAGCGGCTTGGGGAATATTTTCGCCGCGTTTTCGTACTTCATCGGTGTTGCCTCCCTTGTTTTGCTGCTCGATAGATGCTTCGAGCGTCCGTTTTTTGCATGACCAATCGATAATACGCTTCAGATCGTTGGGATCAACCGCCGCTTTTACCATGCGGTGCGCCACAACGGGCTCAAATACACCGATATGAATCCATTCAGCGGCATCAAGTGGACAGAATCCATAGGTAGCCCATTCCACGGCAGCTTCAAGCATGCTGCCTCTTGTTTTATGCCCGGCTGCGTCCATAATCCAGCAGAGAGTTTCGAATGGATCGGGACTGCTGTGCGGACAGAATACATCCCCACATCTTTCGCAGCGTATCGGTAATGCCTTTGACCACATTTCACCTTGATCGTAAATGTCCATAAGTTTCAGATTTCCTTTCTCATATTTGTCGGGTTGGGGGGGGTAACAAGTTGCTCGCAATAGGCCGGGCGGGGAATTGCAGCGTGGGGACTGCCGAACAGGTAAAAATCCGGCTGACGAGAGCGCTCTGTCGCAATTGTGCCCTATCGTGCTGAATTGTATTCTGTTTGAGGTTCCCAAAACGTCGGTTATCCCATTATATATATGGGTTAATCGCACTTTTGGGAACCTCAAATTTAAGAGGAAGAAAGGTGAACAATTGAAGTTCCTGAAAATGTGAAAATTCCTATTCATTGGGATTTCCCTCACTTTCGGGAACCTGATTGTCTTGTGTTGCGGCTGGAAGCATGAAAACGGTGTCATAGCTTTTCTTGGATTTCACCAGAAACCCGGACTCAACAAGTAACTTGAGAGTGGCCAGCCAGTCGGACTTCCTGCCCAGCCGGTTGTCATGTGTTACGGCGCCCTTGCTGCGCAGAATGCTCACAATGTGATCTACGATTTCGACAGACACTGCGGGAATCAGCAGCGCAGCTTCTCTGAATGATGAAAATGCATCCGCATCTGGTGTCCTATCAGAAGGGCTTTCAGTTTCCGGCAAAGGGGCCAGCGTTGGTTGCGCAGCCCCATTCACCATTTCCTCGAAATAACCGGCAAGCGCGAGCATCTGGGCGGCGTCGTGGCTTTCCGGGTTGAACCTTTCTTTCAGTTTCAGGAACTTCTCTTTTAGCGCGCCTTCGAAATTGTCCCTGTAAATATCTTCCGCAAGGATCACCCGGTTGCGAAGATAGTCCGGGACATCGAACAAAGACATGTCACCGTTGTAAAGGATCAGATGATTGCGGGCGTCGTCACGGGGCGTGCGCAGCATGGCCTGACAGACCGCCCGGCAGCGGTTGTAATCGAGCAGTTCGCCCATGGTTATGTTAAGTCCGGTGGCGCGGTTGATGGCCGCCACGTAATCGAAAAAATGATCGAAATTCGCGCGACCGTTGCCGTCGGCGATGGAAAGATGGAAGTCCGGCAGGTTCTTGCCGCGCGACCGCGATGAGCGGTAATTGTCGAGGAACATGCGGCTGGCGCGTTCGAGATGTTTTCGCTCTTCCGGGGACGCATTGGACTGGAACAGCGGCTCATCGCCGCCGCTGAAGACGATGTCACCGTTTGAATTCACGAGATTCGCCTTAAACAGTAGCCTGCCGCTGTTCCGCTTGTAGGCGTCGTATAAGGCACGCGCCGCGTTCTTGTTTTTCCCAAAGTAGTAGAGGTGTATGCCATCGCCGAGAAAGCCAATACAGTAATTGAAAAAATCGAAAAATGAATTGTGGTTAAGGACTTTCGGCTTGATGGGATTGTCACGCGTGTCCCCGGCCATGTAGACATCGCCGAGTCTGCTGTTGTGCAGCGCGAGCGTTGCCTTGTTGTGCATTTTCACAGGGGCGATGTAATACCGGATATCCGATTCCTTCAAAAGAAGCGCTGCTGCGGCCATGCGAAGCTTTATGAATGTGCCGGACATCAGCGCCGTGCTGTGCGTCTGAAGCAGGAATATCAGATCATTGAAATAGACATTGTCCATATAACTCAGAACGATTTTGCAGGCTGATTCCGTCACGCCGCTACGGGGTACATGGCGAAGCAGGGCGCCGCCGGGCGCGTGTTCGCAGAATTCGGCGAATTTCAAAAAGATGTTGATGCTATTGCGGTATGATGGGTCGCTCTCTTTGTAATAGGAGTAGGATTCACGGTTCGTGTAAATGCTCGATACGGTGAACCTGAAAACGGGATAAGATTCATTGCCCGATGGTTCCTCGTCGTATTGGATTTCATCCGGTTTCGCCAGAGCCTTCTCAAGTTTCACAAACGGGAATTTTGTTATCTCTCCCTCACAGCCAAAGACCGGGCCGGTCTCGACGACTTCGTAAGCCGCACTTGGAGATGCGATAAGCGCCGCGTTTTCGCGCCGCAGATGTTCCTCTACGGTTATGTTGGTTTCACCGGATCGGAGGTAATGAGACTTCGGCTTGAGAACACCGCGCAGGTTCACGATGTTTTTCTCGATGGCTTCGAGATCGAAAACGTCACGGCGCACAACGCCTCGCTTGATTTCCTCACGGACGGTTTGCAAGGCGTCTTCGAGGGCGCCGATGAAATCGGCTGGATCGCCGAACGTCGCCGATTCCGAAGCCCTCGCGCGAGGTTCCATGTCGCCGCCAGTGAAAACCGTGCTGTACGACAGTTTGCAGTGTGAGCATCGGGGTTTGCGGCAGGAATGTATGCAGCCTGAATTCGTGACGCGAGGCAGCGCGACCGTAAGCGAACGCCGACAGTATTCCATAAGCTGATCTGTGAATGCATCGCCCTCATCAATGAAGATGTAACCCGGCAGTTCGCCAAGGATGCCCGACAGATTCCGGTCAATGAAAAACACGAATGGGGCTACTATTATGTCGGCGCGTGGCGCGATCAGCATGGAGAGCGTCCGCAGACACATTTGTGGCG